>MDSX01021340.1_pt1 | contig 11492 bp, 11 predicted proteins | sample 811141 | NCBI WGS metagenome assembly MDSX01 (sample SAMN05326642, study PRJNA326480) | marine metagenome | isolation source: seawater | place: Atlantic Ocean: South East | collected 2010
GATACAATAGGAGCAGGCAACCCTAATCAGGTTCAAAAAGTCTTCAGAGAATTAGTGAAAGACTTTGGATCATCAGTTTTTTCAGCTCACTTTCATGACACTAGGTTGTTGGCCTTATCAAACGTTAAAGCTGCAATGGAAGAGGGCATTACTAAATTTGATTCATGTATTGCAGGATTAGGAGGTTGTCCTTTTGCTCCTGGTGCTTCAGGAAATTTAGCTACTGAGGACTTAGTCTCCATGTTGCATAAAGAAGGATATGAAACTGGTATAAATGAGAAAATGCTGCGTAATTCAGCACAATTAGCAGCACAACTCACAAATTAGATTAATAAACTCTCTTCAAGTTAGCTTTATTAGTTGTAGGCTCACCGTCTAACATAACTGTATTTTCAAAGGACATTGAATCTGTAGAGTTTATTGTCCATTTCATATTAGTAACAAAACTTTCATGTTCTGCATGTAAATCACTTTTAGATCTATCTAATTTGATAGACATCATTTGTCCACTTAATTTGTCCACTTCAAATATAGGCTCAGTTCCAAGTCCACAATAATGTTTAATAACTAATTTACCATCATCATCACTGTAGGTAGTTAACATCTCAACACCATCCTCAACTAAAGTTTCAGTAATAGTGTTGCCTCCAGAAGTTAATCTAAATACGTAAGAAACATCAAAAACAGCTCCTGTTAAGCCTTGTGTCATTGTTCCTTCCCATTTGCCTAGTTTTTTCTTTACTTGTTCAAATGCAGCGCTTTTAGCATCATCTCCCATTTCTACATCACCAATAGTTACTGTTTCAGCAAAAGCATTCGGTGAAATAATTAGAAAAAGGGCACTTAGTGTCATTAAGAATTTTTTTAATATCATATTAATCTCCTTTTTTTAAATATCTTATCCCAGATAGGTTATATAAAAAAGACTATATATAGTAAGCATTTTATCCTTATGCACTATATTAGGTTATTCTATATTCGTATAATATATATTATGTTAAATTAATTATTTATCCACAATATTAATAACAGAAGAATGTATGGTCTTCTCCCCCTACGGGCTTAATGTGATATTTCTCATGTAGTACAATGCTGAATTATGAAGCCTCTAAATGGTATCAAAGTCATAGATCTTACTCACATGTTGGCTGGACCTTATGCAGGTATGGTAATAGCAGATTTAGGTGCTGAAGTTGTTAAAGTAGAACCCTTAGCTCCTGGTGAAATGACGCGAGGACTTCTCCAATCAGATCCAAACTATTCATATAAAAACTTTGGTGCATATTTCCTTACACTTAATAGGAATAAAAAAAGCGTATCTCTTGACCTTAAATCAGATGAAGGATTAAAAATCTTTTATGATCTAGTTAAATCAGCAGACGTTGTTCTTAATAATTTCAGTGCTGGAGTTGTTAAAAAATTAAAAATTGACTTTGATTCATTAAAGGCTTTTAACCCTAAAATAATTACGTGCTCTATTACAGGATTTGGTGAAACTGGACCTCATTCATCTCGACCAGCCTATGACCAAATAGTTCAAGCCTACAGTGGAGGTATGTCTGTAACAGGACCTGATGCAGAAACTCCAACTAGAGCCGGCATACCAATTGGAGACTTAGGCTCTGGTCTTTATAGTGTTATTGGAATTCTATCCGCCCTCCTCTCTCGAGACAGAACCAATAAAGGCCAACACATTGATATGTCTCTCTTAGATGTACAAATATCACTTTTAACTTATATGGCTACTATGCAAACTTTGTCAGACATAAATCCAGAACCAATTGGTAATGCTCACTTTGTGCATGTACCTTACAATAGTTTTACTACTCAAAATGGTTTTGTTGTCATTGCAGTGATAACAGACGCTTTTTGGGAAGCTCTTTTGGATGTTGTCAATGTCGATAGCCTTAGAGATTCTAAGTTTAGGAAATCAGTAGATAGATTAAAAAATCAGCAATTTATTGAATCTGAATTAAATAAAATTCTTGCAACTAAACCATCAGAGTTTTGGATACAAGCCCTGAATGATGCAAAAGTTCCGTGTGGTCCTATCAATACTTTCAGTCAAGCTTTAACAGATGAGCAAGTTATTCATAGGAATATGGTTGTTGAGGTAGAGCATCCAGATGGTGGTACAGTGAAAATGCCAGGAAATCCAGTAAAATTATCCTATACAAATGAAGACTCTTACACTCCACCTCCTCATTTAGGCACAAATACTAAAGAAATATTGAAGGAGTGGGCAGGATATGATGAAGAGAAGATTCAAGGGTTAATCGACAGAAATATAGTTCAATCAGTAGACTAAGAAAAACTTATCTAGTACATAGCTTGCTATTGCTATAAAGATAGTAACTAAGGCTAAAAAAAGCAGTAATCTTCCAAATTTAAATTCTTTTTCTTTCATCTTTTACTTTAGAAATTCTTCCAACTAGTAGAAAATGTATTATATATGGCAAAACAAGATTTGATAGAAATGGATGGAGAAGTAATTGAAACTCTCCCAAATACTACTTTCAGAGTAAAGCTTGAAAATGAACATATAGTGACTGCTCATATTTCAGGCAGAATGAGGAAACATTACATAAGAATTCTTACTGGGGACAAGGTAAAAGTAGAAATAACTCCCTATGATCTTTCTAAGGGAAGAATTATATTTAGAGAACGTTAAATACTATAAATTATAAAGTTTGATCATAATGGCATTTAGAACAGCGTTTCTATGTTGATCAGCTTCAGGCGTCCAGGCTTTATCCCATGCACTTTGCATCGCTACTACAGTTTGCGTTCGTGGATCAATCCAAATAAGCTGACCAAAAATTCCTATAGCTCTATAAGACTTATAAGGAGGTCCATCAAGCCACCATTGATAACCATAATATCTCATTGATCTTGATGGTTGGATTGAATCCTTAATCCACTTTTTAGGAAGAACCTGTGTACCATCTTCTAAAGTACCTTGTTTGAGAGCAAACATACCTAATCTTACATAATCCTTGAGTGTTGCATAAATACAACATCCCCCTAGTTCGTCTTGAAATGTAGGATCTAATCCCCAGTAAGCATCAGATTCCATTCCAAAAGGCTCCCAAATCTTTTTTTCTAAATAATAAGAAAGATTAGAGTTGATTGCTTCTCGTATTACTCCGCCTATTAAATTACTTTCAGCAGTGTTGTAATTGAACCTCTTACCGGGTTTTGTCGTACGTTCTAATTTACTAAGGTATTCATATAAATCTGAAGAATTTAAACCTGCAGCTAAATTTACATCTGAATAGGGATCATCATAGTCTTCATTCCATTTCACTCCAGAAGACATTTGCAGTGCATTCTTAATAGTGACTGAATCGTAATGGCTTCCAATAAGTTTAGGAAGATAATTAGTAATTGGTTCATTTATATTTTTAATGAACCCATCTTGGATTGCTGCGCCTAGCAACATAGAAGTAACCGACTTAGTTACAGAAAAAGAAATCCATTTAGAATCTTTATCATTACCTAAGGAGTAATTTTCATAAAGCACATTCCCTCTTCTAACTACCATTAAGCCAGCGACATTAAACTTCTTGATATAATCAGATAAAGTATAAGTTTTGTTATTTATTTTGTAGCTTACCTTCGAAAAGTCTAATAAGAGATAATTTAATGGAAGTGGTTTCGAGCTTTTGTTAATTAATCTAGAAGGCACATATTTATAGCCGTTTTTAAAACCATTGATCTTTTGGTCTAGGTTCCAAAAAAGAATTGTATTTTCAGGATCTATATTACTGCTGCTATCGTCCTGAGTATGTGAAATAAAAGAAATGATAAAAAAAGAAAAGAAAACTAAATATTTCAATTTATGACCTTTTCCTTTTGTTTTAAATTTTGCTTGAATTTAATTGAAATTCCTTTATCTATAATGTCTACGTAAGCTATTCCGCCACTTTTAGATAATTTGCCGAACAATATTTCTTCTGCTAGCTTTCTTTTAATAGAGTCTTGAATAAGTCTTTCCATTGGCCTCGCGCCCATATTCTTATCATAACCATTCTCTATTAACCATTCTCGCACATCTTCTGAAACTTCTAATTGAACTTTTTGCTCATCTAGCTGAACTTGTAGTTCAACTAAAAATTTGTCTACTACTGTTCTTATAACTTCAATAGGCAAAGGATTGAATTGTATAATCCCATCTAGCCTATTTCTAAATTCAGGTGAGAAAGTTTTTTTAATCATTTCTGTAGCGTCAGTTGAATGATCTTGAGATTGAAAACCCATACTTGCCCTGCTCATATCTTGAGCACCAGCATTGGTCGTCATTATTACAACAGTGTTTCTAAAATCTGCTTTTCTTCCATTATTATCAGTTAAAGTGCCATGATCCATTACTTGTAAAAGTATGTTAAAAACTTCAGGATGAGCTTTTTCAATTTCATCTAACAAGATAACTGAGTGAGGGTGTTTAGCAACTGATTCAGTCAACAAACCGCCTTGGTCATAGCCTACATATCCTGGCGGAGCACCAATTAACCTTGAAACAGTATGCCTTTCCATGTACTCGGACATATCAAATCTAACAAACTCTATTCCCATTATCTTAGCCAATTGTTTACTTAATTCTGTCTTTCCAACACCTGTTGGGCCAGAAAATAAGAATGATCCTACCGGCTTTTCTTCCACTCTCAAGCCCGCTCTTGCGAGCTTTATAGAAGAGGCAAGACTTTCAACTGCTTGATCTTGTCCAAAAATAACCCTTTTTAAATTTTCTTCTAATTTTTCTAAAGATTTCTTGTCTGAAGAAGATACAGACTTCTCTGGTATTCTAGCTATCGCAGCCACTATTTTTTCAATATCAATCTGTGCAATTGTTTTCTTTCTTTTAGATTTTTTTACTAATTTTTGTCTTGCTCCTGCTTCATCAATAACATCTATAGCTTTATCAGGAAGAAAACGATCATTTATATGTTTCGAGGCTAAAGATGCTGCAGCTTTTAGAGCACCCTCAGTATATTTAATTTCATGATGTTCTTCGAATCTAGACTTCAAGCCTTTTAAGATATTTATAGTTTCATCGACAGTAGGTTCAGCAATTTCAATTTTTTGAAATCTTCTAGATAATGCTCTATCTTTTTCAAATATACCTCTAAACTCCTTGTAAGTTGTTGATCCAACAAACTGAAGACCGCGTTTAGCTAAAGCTGGTTTTAATAGGTTAGAAGCATCCATAACACCACCAGAAGTAGCACCTGCTCCTATAACTGTATGTATTTCATCAATAAACAGAATGGCAGATTTATCATTCTCTAATTCTTTTAGAACTCCTTTTAACCTTTCTTCAAAATCTCCTCTATATTTTGTGCCTGCAAGCAATGCACCCATATCTAAAGAATAAATAACACTATCTTTGATTAGGTCTGGTACTTTTTTTTCTGTTATCAGTTTGGCTAGGCCCTCAGCTAATGCAGTTTTACCTACACCAGATTCTCCCACTAGCAAGGGATTATTTTTACTTCTTCTTGCAAGGATTTGAATAAGTCTTTCAATTTCTTCTTGTCTTCCTATTAAGGGGTCTATTCTTCCTTCTAATGCCTCTTTGTTAAGATTCAAAGTAAATTTTTCAAGCGCAGTATTTGAATCATTTTCTGCACTTTCAGTGTCAGCATTATCTTCTTCTGGATCAGGCAATTCTGAATTACCATGGCTTAAGTACGTTACAGCATCTAGTCTTGATAAACCCTGTTGTTCTAATAAAAAAACGCTTTGAGATTCTTTTTCACTAAATATAGCAACCAGGACATTGCTACCTTTCACTTCATTCTTGCCAGAAGACTGAACATGAAACACGGCCCTTTGTAAAACTCTTTGGAAGCCTAAAGTAGGCTGAATCTCGGAGGCTTCGTCTTTTTTAATTTTAGGAGTTGTGGAGCCAATAAATTCTTCTAGATCAGTTCTCAATTGATCTACGTCTACCTTATTAGAAACTAAGAGTTTCATTGAATCAGAATTATCAAGCAATACCAATAAAAGATGTTCTACTGTTACAAATTCATGTTTCTGCGTATGTGCTAGCTTAAAAGCATCATTGAGATTCTGTTCTAGTTCGTTATTAATCATCTTCTTCTACTTGTTCTATATCACTTACTAACGGGTGTCCATTTTCTTTTGCAAAATTATTAACCTGTGCGCTTTTAGTTTCTGCAACTTCTTTTGTAAAGATACCACAAACTCCCTTGCCATGGGTATGAACGGCTAACATTATTTGTTGTGCTTTGTCTCCATCAAAACCAAAGAACATTTGAAGAACATATACAACAAATTCCATTGGTGTGTAATCATCATTAAGGAGGATGACACGATATAGAGGAGGTTTTTTTACTTTTGGTCTTTCAAGAGTAGCTACGGTAGATGTATTATCTTGCCTTTCTCTTTCGTTAGGTTTTTTATTACTTTTTATATAGGACATTAATCCATATTATTAATAATTGCCTCTCCAAATTCTGAGCATTTTAATAGACTCGCTCCTGACATTAATCTCTCAAAATCATAGGTAACAGTTTTTTGACTAATTGTTTTAGCTAATCCATCAATAATTAAATCTGCTGCTTCTGTCCAACCCATGTATCGAAGCATCATTTCAGCTGAAAGAATTAAGGAGCCAGGGTTAACTTTATCTAAACCTGTGTATTTAGGTGCTGTTCCATGAGTTGCCTCAAATAATGCAACTTCATCTCCTAGATTTGCACCTGGAGCTATTCCTATTCCACCTACCTCAGCAGCTAAGGCATCTGAAATATAGTCACCATTTAAATTAAGTGTAGCGATAACACTATACTCATCAGGTCTTGTTAAAATTTGTTGAAGAAAAGCATCCGCTATAACATCTTTAATTATAATTTCTTTTCCAGTATCAGGATTCTTTAAGGAATGCCAAGGACCTCCGTCTAACTCAACAGCTCCGTATTTTGAGGCAGCAAACTGATAACCCCAATCTTTAAAGGACCCCTCAGTGAATTTCATAATATTTCCTTTATGAACAAGAGTTACAGAATCTCTATCATTCGCTATTGCATACTGAATAGCTTTATCAACTAGACGTTCGGTACCTTGTTTAGAAACTGGTTTTACGCCTATTCCACAATCTTCACTGAATCGAATTTTCGTGACACCCATTTCTTTTATTAAAAAATTGATTACCTTTTGAGCTTCTTCTGAACCTGCTTCCCACTCTATGCCTGCATAGATATCTTCTGAATTTTCTCTGAAAATAACCATATCAGTTTTTTCAGGATTAGTTACAGGACTAGGGACACCTTCGAAATATCTGACAGGTCTTTGGCATACATATAGATCTAACTCTTGTCTTAGAGCAACATTCAGTGATCTTATACCTCCTCCAACAGGTGTAGTAAGGGGCCCTTTTATTCCTACTAGGTAAGTTTCCAATGCTTTTAATGTTTCAGAGGGTAACCAATTGTCTTTACCATAAACTTCTGTAGACTTTTCTCCACAATATATTTCCATCCATTCAATTTTTCTTTTGCCTTCGTAAGATTTTTCAACAGCACTGTCAACTACCTGAATCATTGCAGGAGTAATATCTGAACCAATACCATCTCCTTCAATAAAAGGGATAATGGGATTATCGGGAATAATTAAATTTCCTGATTTGTCTACGGTGATTTTAGAACCTGTTTTTGGTTCTCTTATATGTTCGAATTTCATAATTGCTCTGTATAATTCCTTTTTGTGGCAGCATTATATATTAAAAGGAATATAAGGTTAATTTAGTCTTAGTGAGTGAAAATAAGGTTCTAGTTGGAATGTCAGGAGGAGTAGATTCTTCTGTCTCTGCTTTTCTTCTAAAAGAAGAAGGCTATGAAGTGCATGGCTTGTTTATGAAAAATTGGGACGATGACGATGGAACACCTTATTGTAGTGCGAAAGAAGATTTTATGGATGCTGCTTTTGTTGCAGATCAGTTAAATATTCCTCTTTATGAGATAAATTTTGCTAAAGAATACAAAGAAAGAGTTTTTTCATACTTTTTAGAGGAATTGAAGCAAGGGAGAACTCCAAACCCAGATATTCTTTGCAACAAAGAAATTAAGTTCAAAGAGTTTTATAACTATGCGTTGTCTAATGGTTTCGATTATATCGCTACAGGCCACTATGCTAGAACCGATCAAACTAAATTATTTAAAGCATTAGACTCTAATAAAGACCAAACTTATTTTCTTCATGCAATAGATAAAGAAGTATTAACTAAAACGCTTTTTCCACTTGGTAATATTGACAAAGAAAAGGTAAGAGAAATAGCTAGAGATAAATGCTTAGTTACCAGTGAAAAAAAAGATAGTACAGGGATTTGTTTCATAGGAGAGAGACCTTTTCCAGAGTTTATTTCAAATTATGTAGAAGAAAATACCGGCAAAATTATAGATGAAAATGGTAATAGTCTAGGCGAACATAAAGGTCTTCAATACTATACTTTAGGTCAAAGGCAAGGTATTGGTATAGGTGGGCAAAAAGGAACTAATAATAGCCCTTGGTATGTTGCAAATAAGAACATTGAAGCTAATCTCCTTACTGTAGTTCAAGGTAATGATAATCCTCTTCTATTTTCTAAAGAAATAGTTACCCGAAATAAGTACTTATTAAATAATGATATTGAACATAAATTTGAAGGTATGGCTAAAATTAGATACCGTCAAAAAGATCAAAAATGTGATATCACAATTGAACAAGACAAAATCAAGATTAAATTTGAAAAACCTCAAAGAGCAGTAACTCCAGGTCAATCTGTAGTTATCTATAGAGACAACGAGTGCTTAGGTGGTGGAGAAATAGATTTAATCTACTAATGCTAATTTTTCTATTCTTTTTAATTTCTTGATTTCTAATTCTCTCCTTAGAGCATCCCCTTTGGTTTGATAGGTTTCACAATATAAGAGACTTACAGGCAATCTTGCTTTTGTATATTTTGCTCCTTTTCCCAAGTTATGTACTTTTATTCTTTTTTCTAGATCATTAGTAATTCCAGTATAAAGAGAATTATCTTTACACTTTAATATGTATACAAACCAACTCAATCTAAAAGATACTAGATAAAGACCAAATCAATATGATTAATAAAACTGCTATTGAGCAAAGCCAAGCTCTTATCTTATCCTCGTCTTGCATATCTATACGGACGCGCTAGGTCTAGAATGAATTTTGTTATATAAATTAATGATATTTTTATTATCTTGATTCAGCGTTTGGCCAACCGTTGCTCCAAAATTTAAAAAGCAATAAAGCATAATGTCCGCTAGAGAAAATCTATTTCCACAAACAAAATCCTTTCCTTCAAGTTGTCCATCCAACCAAGAGATGCCTTCTTGAGCTAAAATCTTTAAATCATCAGCTGCTTCCGGAATAAGCCTTAGTCTATCTTTAAAGAATTCATAACCTTCAGCAAATCTAAACCCATTTGTTAAAGGTTCTGCTATCTTTAGATCTATTCGTCGAATCCACATGCGCGTTTCAGCTCTAGCTTCTGCATCTCTTCCTATAAGATCAGAATGTCCTTGTATTTCATCAAGATAATCACAAATAACAGTTATTTCAGATATAAAATCACCATTATCAAGTTCTAAAGTTGGAAGCTGGCCAGACGGGTTCCTCACTAAGTGATCCTCTAGTCTATTCTCTCCAGCCATTAAGTCTACTTCGACTATTTCAAGATCTAGCCCAAGTTCTTGAATGAACATTCTTACCACATGCGGGTTTGGTCCGACGGAATTATAAAGTTTCATAATTTTAAGGTTTTTTTATTACATTGCCATTTATCATAACAAAATCTACTGATTCTAAACTTGTAATATCCTCTAATGGATTACCAGAAACGGCAATTATATCTGCGAACTTTCCACTTGATATAGAGCCTAGATAATCTTCTTGATCAAGTAAGATTGATGCATGTAAGGTAGCTGAAAGTATCGCTTCCTTTTCTGTCATACCTGCATCAACCATTAGTTTAAATTCTTTAGCATTATCCCCGTGAGGAGTAACACCTGAATCAGTACCAAAAGCAATCTTAACTCCTGCTTGATAAGCTTTTGAAAAAGTTGATTTTAACTGTGGTCCAATCTCAAGAGCTTTCTGTTGAACAAACGGAGGGTAATAATTTTCAATTAAAGCCTTTTCTGCAACCCAAGCTCCAGCCAGAAGAGTTGGAACATAATAAGTCCCTTGCTGTCTCATAAGAGAGATTCCTTCCGAATTCATAAGTGTGCCATGCTCTATCGAGTCAACTCCTGCTTTGACAGCTCTGACAATACCTTCAGAACCATGCGCGTGGGCAGCAACCTTAAAACCATAATCTCTAGCTGCTTTAACAACAGATCTTATTTCATCTTCCGTCATTTGAGGATTCTGACCGTTCTTAGCATTACTCAAGACTCCACCTGTTGCTGTAATCTTAATTAAATCCGCTCCTTCTTTATATCTATGCCTTACAGCCTTATATGCATCATCGGAGCTATTAATAATTCCGTTTATTGGTCCGGGATCAGATGAAAGATTTTTATTTAAAGAATTGGTATCGTCAGCATGACCACCTGTAGAAGCAATTGTCTTACCGGCTGTAAAGATGCGAGGACCGGGAACCGTTCCTTTTGCAATTTCATTTCTTAGTGCAACTGTAACTGTATCCGAATCTCCAAGATTCCTAACTGTCGTAAAACCAGCTAAGAGTGTTTTTTTTGAATTACTAACTGCCCTTATAGCGTAGTCAGCTGCATTTAAACTTGTGCTCTCAATATATCTATTAGTGCTACTTTGATTTGAAGTTAGATGAACATGCATATCAATTAATCCCGGAAGTACTGTATATCCACTTAAATCGATATAATCGTCTTCAGCTTCAGGTTCGATATATCCGGTAATAACTTCAGTGATTTTATTTTCTATTACATAGATAGACATCTCATTCATGGGATTATCATTACTTCCATCTATTAAATATCCTGCATGAATGACTGTCTTAGCAACAACATTAAAGCTAAGTAGTAAGTTCAAACATAGTAAAAGAGATAACTTCATAGGACTAGTTTGCTTCTTGTTTAATTACAAGGCAAGCATTAGTAGACATAAGTTATAATATTTAGATGAAGAACGATTCTTTGTTAGCCATTTCTCCTCTTGATGGTAGATATAATGCTGTAAATAGTGAATTAAGATACGTAACCAGTGAATATGGTTTAATTAAAAATAGACTTTTCATAGAAGTTGAATGGTTTAAACATCTTGCTAGTACCTCAAAAATTAAAGAACTTCCTAAATTATCAATTAGGAATATTCGCTATCTTGATGATTTAGTTACAAATTTTTCATTAAATGATGCTAAGCGTGTTAAATCTATAGAAAAAAGAACCAATCATGATGTAAAAGCTATTGAGTATTATCTAAAAGAGAAATTTTCTAAAGTTAAGTCCTTAGATAAATACTCTGAATTTATCCATTTTGCCTGC
>MDSX01002489.1_pt1 | contig 11482 bp, 9 predicted proteins | sample 811141 | NCBI WGS metagenome assembly MDSX01 (sample SAMN05326642, study PRJNA326480) | marine metagenome | isolation source: seawater | place: Atlantic Ocean: South East | collected 2010
AGGTGTTACTCCAGGAAAAGGAGGACAAACATTCGAATCTCAAGTTCCCATATTTGATACAGTCGAGGATGCATTGGCTAAGACTGGTGCAACAGTGTCAGCAATTTTTGTACCTCCCCCCTTTGCAGGTGACGCCATTATGGAATCTGTAGACGCTGGCATTGAACTTATAGTTGCCATCACTGAAGGAATCCCAGTTGCTGATATGATGCGCGTGCGCTCCATGATGGAAGGCACCAATTGTAGGCTCATTGGCCCGAATTGCCCAGGAGTAGTTACACCTGGCACAGGACCCGAATCATCTGGAGGGTGCCGAATTGGAATTTCACCAGGTTATATTCATAAAAAAGGTTCGGTAGGTGTCGTTTCTAGGTCTGGAACACTAACTTATGAAGCTGTCTGGCAAACCACTCAGCTTGGCCTTGGTCAGAGCACTTGTGTTGGAATTGGAGGTGACCCAATCAATGGCACTAGTCATTTAGATGTCCTTAAATTATTTAATGAAGACCCTGAGACAGAATCCATCATTATGATTGGTGAAATCGGTGGAACGGCTGAAGAAGAGGCCGCTGAATGGGCAAAAGATCACTGTGATAAGCCAATTGCGGCATTCATAGCTGGAGCCACTGCACCTCCCGGCCGAAGAATGGGACATGCAGGAGCAATTATTTCTGGAGGAAAGGGTACTGCAGCTGCAAAAAAAACCGCTCTCAAGGAGGCTGGAATAGCTGTTGCAGAAACCCCATCAGAAATGGGATCCACGCTAGCTAGTGTTTTGTGAACAAAAATTAAGATATTTTTCCTAATTCTTTCGAGTAAATTAACTAAATACTGCACCGAAAGGAAAAAAAGAAAATTGCATGTCTCCAGCATCTCTATATTTTCACATCCCCCCCTCAACACATTTAGCAATATCGCAATAAATTTATATCCCTTTAAATATGGCATTAGCAGCAAAAGGACTAGAAGGAATTATCGCTAACGAATCCAAACTAAGTAACGTTCAAGGCCTTGAAGGTAAGTTATGTTATTTGGGATATACGATAGATGAACTGGTTGAACATACCTCTTTTGAAGAAGTAATTTATTTACTACATAACGGAAAACTACCGAATCAATCTGAGCTAGATGGATTAATTTCTAAACTCAAGGCTAACCGCAACTTACCAGATGGCATAATCGACTTTCTAAAAAATGCCCCCAAAGATGCTAGTCCCATGGATGTTATTCGTACAGGAGTATCAATGATGGGTCTATATGATACCAAAGGTGACCACCAAAACCGAAGTCTCAATGAAGATCGCGCAATTGCAATCATTGCAAAAATTCCCCTAATTGTTGCAGCGTTTCACCGTTTCCGTCAAGGTTTAGAGATCGTTGAATCTCGGGAAGACCTAAGCGAAGCGGCACATTTTCTTTACCTAATTAATGGTGAGGTACCTTCTAAAGATGCAGCAAAAACACTAGATGTAGCTTACATTTTACATGCCGATCATGGCATGAATGCGTCGACATTCAGTTCAAGAGTTACTGTTGCAACACTCAGCGACATGTACTCTGCAATTACTTCAGCGATAGGAACCTTAAAAGGACCTCTTCATGGTGGAGCAAATGAGGGCGTGATTCAAATGCTCGAAGAGATTGGTGCGGAGGATGCGGTAGATGCCTACGTAGAAGGTAAACTTGAAAGGAAGGAAAAAATCATGGGCATAGGTCATAGAGTATATAAGGTCCTTGATCCTAGGGCGCCCCATTTAAGAAAGATGGCCATAAAACTCACTGAAGAACTTGGTGACCCAAAATGGATCAATATGTCTGAACGCATCGCTGAAATGATGAAAGATCGCAAAGGTCTTAATGCAAATGTAGATTTTTACTCTGCAACAGTATATTACAGCCTTGGTATTCCTACCGATCTCTTTACACCAATTTTTGCTATTAGCCGAGCAAGTGGATGGACAGCCCAAGTCCTCGAACAACTTGATGATAATCGTCTTTACAGGCCGCTTACAGATTATACAGGTCCAGATTCTCAACCTGAGATTCTCCCAATCGACGAACGCTCTTAAAGCTTAAAATAAATACATAGAATTCTCATTTTCTTATCTGAAAACGAGAAAAAATGTAATAGGGTGAAGGTCACCCTCAGCCCTATGCTCGTAAAATGGCAAGTTTGAACAATCACATATCTTATATTGAAGCTATCCGCAAACAGGTAGGAAATGTAGTTGTTGGACAAGATGATGTCGTTGAACGCTTACTGATCGCTCTCTTTACAAGCGGTCACATTTTGCTTCAAGGAATGCCGGGCCTTGCGAAAACTCTTCTCGTAAACGCCCTTGGCAAAGCTATTCACTTAGATTTTTCTAGAATTCAATTTACTATCGACTTATTACCATCAGATATTCTTGGTTCCGAAATTCTTGACCAAAAGAGTGGAAAATTTACTACACACAAAGGTCCTGTATTTACTAACCTATTACTTGCCGATGAAATAAATCGTGCGGCTCCAAAAGTTCAGGGTGCATTATTAGAAGCCATGCAAGAGCGTAAGGTAACAATTGGTGATAATACATACCGTCTTCCTATTCCCTTCCTAGTTATTGCAACTCAAAATCCAATTGAACAAAGTGGCACATTCGAGTTGCCAGAAGCTCAACTTGATAGGTTCATGCTGTGTCACAGACTTGAATATCCAACGCCAGTAGAGGAAGAAGAAATATTAAAGCGCAATTTGAACCTGGGTATTCAAAAACAGGATGGAGGAGCTGTAGCTAATACCGAATTTGATATTGTTTCTGATAAACCCGTCGGCGAAGCTAATGACTTAATTTCAGTCATCGATGCTGTTCATCAGATTCACGTTAGTGAAGTTTTTATTAAACATGTAGTCGAACTCGTTAGTCGAACCCGCAATAACTCACATATAGAACTTGGAGCTAGCCCTAGAGCAGGCATCGCGCTCATCAAGGGAGCCAGAGCCAGAGCACTGATTCAAGGTCGAGATTATGCGATTCCAGATGACTTATTTGCATTGGCAGAGGATGTTCTTCTACATCGTATGCGCCTCAATTACGAAGCTTTAGCAGATGGCATGAATGCTTCTGAGGTCCTAGAGAACATCTTGAACAATATGGGATAAGATTATTTACAATTATTTACTCAATTCCGCTTCTAATCCTAACTGTTGATGACTGAAAAAACCCTCGATTGCTGCGATCCAATTGACTCGAGGCAGTTCATCATTGCAATAAAAAAACTGGCTGATGATATTGGATATGGTAGTGATAGATCAACTTTTCTGGGTTCTGGAATAGAATATGTACAATCAAGAGCTTATCAGATTGGAGACCCGATCAAATCAATAGACTGGAAAGTCACTGGCAGAACAGGAAAATTTCACGTTAAGGAATATGAAGCTCCTAAGCAAATGCCTATATATTTGCTTATTGATACATCGGCTTCAATGACGATTTCTTCGGTTAAGATTAGCAAATATCATTCTGCCGTGAGGATCGCAGGGGGAATTGCATTCGCTGCTTTAGACCGTATCAGTCCAGTTGGGGTCGTTGGTACGGGGGGGAGAGAATTATTTGTGAAACCAACACTTTCAAAAGACCGCATTTTACAATGGTTACTAAAACTACGATCCTATCGTTTAAATGAACCAACTCTTATAGGTGCACGTCTATCTGAACTTATGCCAATTTTAAATAGCCGGTCTATGATTGTTCTTATCTCGGACTTGCATGATTGTAGCGCCATGCCTGCACTAAAACTAGCATCACAGAAACATGACTGTGTAGTCTTAAAGTTAACTGATCCCGTGGAGACAGAAATTCATGGTGCTGGCTTCGTAAAAGTTAGAGAAGCCGAAACTGGCTCGACAGGAATTGTAAACAAAAGATCTAAAATCACTGATCCTGCATTAATTACTGAAGAGCTAAAGAGATCTGGGATTGATTGCTTGCAACTTCTTACCAACAAGCCAATAGCACACAAGCTAAGACAATTTTTTAAATCTCGCGCTTTACTTAGTCGAGGAACCCGATAACCATGCAACTATCTTTATTTGTTAGCATAATATATTTTTGTTTAACCTATCTTAGTGCTGAGGACAAGACCCTCGAATCCATACCCATAGGTATTAAAATACAAATAAAAGATAAAGTCATACCCGGCCCTGAATTAGAAGCCAAACCTTTAACAAAAGAGTCAGCCGTTGTCTTACGCATCAAAGGTGTTTACCCACATGGAAATGCCTTCCGCTATGACTATGAATATTATGGATTAGAGCCTGGTTCTTATGATTTAGGTAATTATTTTCAAAGTAAAACTAACAAGCCTTTAATTAATAAACCTAAGCTTCCAATATTATTTAAATCATCTTTGCCCCAAGAGCAGATTAAACCAAATCCACCAGGAGATGGACAATTACCGCATTTCACAAAATACAAAAACATATTAATCGTTGGTGCTATTATCTGGCTATTTGGACTTTTATTTCTAATCCTTTATGGTCGCAAAAACTTAAACCTAATAAAACCTTCTACTGACGAGTCTCTTAGCCCGGCTGAAATTTTACTACCTCTAGTGAAAGCAGCAAAACAAGGTAATCTTGGAAAAAATGATCAAGCAAAGTTGGAAAGAACTCTCATTCTTTTTTGGAGCAACCAGCTTAATCTCAATGATAAATCCCCAAAGATTATACTTTCTACAATAAAATCTCACCCAGAGGCTAAACCTTTATTCCAAAAATTAGAATCTTGGTTTCATAGCCCTCAACCAGAAGAACCCTCTGATTTAGATGCTCTATTAGAACCGTACAGCAAACCAAAGATTAATTGATTGAATGTTTGTAAACTATCCAGTTCTAATACTGCTTGTAATTCCCGCAACAATGTTGTTCTGGATTTGGCGTTACAATGTGAGTGGTCAGCAAGTAGTAATTCCAGTGGATAATTCGCTAGTTAATCAAAATAAAATATGGAAAAATATGCTGAAATTGACAGCTTCATTTCCATCACTATTACTAATAGTGGCAATTCTTATTTTAGCAGGACCTCAACAGATATCCGAACCAAAAACAAAAAAAAGACTCACTAATATTCAGTTCGCCCTTGATGTATCCGGAAGCATGACAGCGCCATTTGGCGAAGGTGATCGATATGAGGCAGCGATGGGAGCCATCAATGAATTTATTAATTATCGTGAAGAGGATGCTTTTGGTTTGACTGTTTTTGGTGATCATTTCTTGCATTGGATTCGACTTACTTCTGACCCATCAGCATTTGGATATGCAACTGAATTTTTAGGTCCAAGACGTTTACCAAGGTGGTTTAGGGGTGGAACTAAAATTGGTCTAGCGCTTGAAGAATGTTTAAAACTCTTAGTGGAGCGGGAAGAAGGCGACCGCTTGATCATTCTTTTGTCGGATGGATATAGCGCGGACCTTGGAGGCGGTAAAGACATTGAAATTGCCAATAAACTTTTAGCTAACAATATTTCCACTTATGCAATTCACATTGCTCCAGGGTCACCCCCACCTCAACTTTTAACAATTACTAATAGAACTGGAGGAGAAGTATTTGCAGCAGGTGACCCTTTAGCCCTTAAAGCGATCTTCAATAAAATTGACCAAATGCAAAAAACTAAAATTGAGAAAATTGGAGCTGAATCAATGGATCATTTTAAACCATTTGCTATGGCAGGAGCTTCTATAGCATTGATCTTTCTATTAAGCCTCTTTGGTCTTCGTTATACGCCATGGTGAGCAACCCAGAAATCTTAGCTTTGGCTGCTCTTTTGATCACAATCGGAGCAGAGATGATACATCTGCGAAGAATCAAAAAGATCGCGACTTTATCTTTCGGTCCTTCGGCTCTTCCTTCGTCATGGTCAAAAATAGCGCCAATAATAAGGTGCATTGTGGTAACTTTAATAGTCTGGGGACTAACAACTCTTTTAACTATCCAACCAAAAGTTCACAAAGCTAAGACCGTTGATCCTAACGAGATAAGACACATTGTAATTGTACTCGACGTGTCTCCTAGCATGAAAATTAAGGATGCAGGCAGTGATGGGTTAAGAACTAGACGCGAACGTGCATTTGAATTAATGGAGTCATTCTTTAAAAGAGTTAGAGTCGAGCAAATGAGGCTTTCGCTCATTGCGGTTTATAATGGAGCAAAGCCGGTAGTTGTTGATACTAAAGATCCAGAAGTGGTTCGCAATTTTCTCGATGGTATGGATATGTACACTGCATTTGAAGCAGGTAAGACTCATCTATTTGATGGCCTCAATCTTGCAGCGGATGTTTCTAGTTCATGGCGAAAGGACAGCACTACTATAGTTCTTCTTTCAGATGGTGATACTGTTCCTTCGGTTGGAATTCCTAAAATGCCAAGATCGGTCAATGGAATACTAGTCATTGGTGTTGGCAACCCGACAAAAGGAACATTTCTTGACGGTCAAAACTCAAAACAAGATGCATCAACTTTAAGACAAATAGCCTTGCGCCTTAACGGTAGTTATCATGATGGAAACGTTAAACATATTCCGAGTGATACAATTTCATCCCTTGTCTCAGTCAACGAGAAAAATGCTTTTGAGCAGATGACTCGACGGGAATATGCTTTAATAGCTGTAAGTACATCTGCTCTTATTTTAGCCACTCTGCCTTTTTTTCTGAATGCCTTTGGCACACAATGGCGCGTTGGTATCAATAAGAAAATAGAGGTAGAAAAATGAAAGTTTTTAATACCTCTATCCACCATCCATTGTTAGCAATTTTTTTATTCGCTACCATTAGTGTTTTTTCTTTCTTCGGAAGTATCTCTGACCGAGAAAATCGAAAAATTAAAAGTGGTAAAGTAAAAGCTGATTATGAATTCTCTAAGAAAGTGAGCCGTGAATTTGGCCCAGATGGATCGGAAGTTCTTTTACTCGTTACACATAATGAAAATGATGGAGACCTATTTACAAAAGGCACATCTGAATCATACAAAAAACTATTAAAAAAAATAAGAAAAATACCGAGCGTTTCTCAGGCATTCAGCTTTGATCAAATATCTTCATTTGGCATGGGAATTCTTAAACTTCCTTTGTTCCCGGATAAAGAAGCGTCAATATCGCAGCGGAATGCATGCCGTAAAAGAGCATTAAATCATCCTATTGTTGTTGGGCAATTGTTATCTTCAGACGCTCGTACTTCATTAATCCCAATCAGCCTAAACCTAGGACCAGATAGACAAATCGGTGATACTCTTAATTTAATAAGAGAGGAGGCCAATAAGGCACTAAATGGATCAACGCTGGAAGCAAAACTGACCGGAACAATCCCTATAAATATAGCTCGGCGGGAAGCTATGAAAACAGAAAAATTGCGTTTTCAGATTGTAGGGTATGTCCTTTCTGCAATACTTGCTCTCATTTTTTTCCGCGGCTTAATAATGACATTCATTGTCACCTTGCCTCCTTTTGTTGGTGTTTTATGGACCATTGGAATGCTTGGTTTCACTAATGAGCGCCTTAATAGCTTATCAATGGTTATTATGCCCATTATCCTAACAATGATAGGATTCACGAATGCCGCACACATTGTATTTCAGTTTCGACGAGAACTTATTATAGGCTCAAGCCGCAGAGAAGCTATGTCTGCTTCAATACAAAAATTGGGCCTTCCTTGCATGTTATCAGCACTAACAACAGCGACAGGGTTTGCTTCACTAACCGTTGCAGAATCAAATATGATTAGCGATTTTGGTCGAGACTGTGCTGTCGGGACATTAATTACATTCATTGCAGTAATTCTGTTACTGCCTTTACTCGGATTGCTACCTTTCAAACACAATCTCAAATACCAAAATACATCCACAAAATTTAATTCTAATCATTGGAACAAGTTTATCTTAAAAGTCATAGGATCTGTTATAAAAAATGCTAAGTGGGTTGTGGCTTCTTCTATAATTCTGACAATTTACTTTGCTTGGTTAACTTCAAATCTTAAGCCGGATATGCATTTGCTTAGTCAACTGCCAGACAAAAGTGAAAGTGGGGAAGCGTTAAAAGAAGCCGACGAAAGCCTAGGAGGAATTCAGGCCATACGCATAGTGGCCGAATGGAAATCCAACAATGCCAACTTTTTGCCAATTATAAAAAGTATTGAAAAAATGGTCGATGAAGAAAAACTTCTAAGCCGACCTCTATCAATAAGAGGGGTTCTTTCTTCACTACCTGGTCTTGGTAAGGATCTTTCTTTACGAATGCCACTCTTAAAAAATGCTCCATCTGGTTTAATCAATTCATTATACCTTCCAAAACTTAAAAAGGCAGTAATCGTTACTCGAATACAGGATCTTGGAGTAGCTCAATACACGCCTGTCTATGAAAGGTTGGAAAGTAAACTTGAGGAGCTTAGCCGATTGAATCCTGATTATAAGTTTCGCCTAGCTGGAAGCGCTGTCGGTTGGGGAAGATATGTGCATCGCATGCTAAATGATATGGCACTTAGTCTTGCTGTTGCATCAATTATCATTCTTATCATGATCTCATTTGCCTTTCGCTCATTGAGAATTGGACTGATAAGTATGATCCCTAATCTATTCCCCTTGCTCGCGTGTGCAGCAGTGTTAGCGGCTTTTGATATGCCACTTTCTCTTGAGATTGTTTGCGCTTTCACGATATGTCTAGGCATAGCAGCTGATGACGCAATTCATTTTCTGAGTCGTTATCAAATTGAAAAGAGAAATAGCCTTAATGTCGATCAAGCTCTAGAAATTAGTTTTATCCGAGTAGGGCAGGTGCTTATAGTAACTACCGTTGTCCTGCTCTGCGGCCTAGGGAGCGTGCTTTTTAGCTCACTTCCTATGTATCGAGCTTTTACATCAGTCGCTTGTGCAACGTTAAGCACAGCGCTTATAGCCGATCTAATAATACTTCCTGCTCTTTTAAAACTATTTGATAAGAAAAAGAATTAAACTTGAACCGATTAGACCTAAGATTAACATATTAAAATCCCTGCTTAATTATGCGCAAGCTCTTCATCTTTATTTGGCTTCTTATTCCACTCGGTGCAGCGGCTTATCACTTTGGTCCTGGGCAAGAAAGCCTTAAATTCGACCAAGCCTATCAATATATTAATTTAGCCGAAAAACATTTAAGTGATAAAGAATTTGCTGAAGCTGTTGTCGACTTTGATAAAGCTATCAGTTCATTACCAAATGGAGATATTTCTATAGCAAAAAAATTACGTCTTGAAAAGGCTAAGGCTCAAATGCAGTGTTCTCAACTTCCAGAAGCTTATAAAAACCTCGAGTCAATGTTATCGGAGTTGAACGAGAATACTGAACCAAAAATCAGAGCGGAAATAAAATCAACTCTAGCTAATGCTCAGTATTACATTACATGGCTGATGAGACTGGAAGGACATCCTCGTGAAGTATGGGAACCAGTCATTGAATCATCGCGTCAAAATTATTATGCTGCTGCTGAATTCACAAAAAGTGAAGGTAATCAAAAAACTACAGATGAATTACTTCAAAATCTTGAAGCCTCAATAAAACTAGCAAGAATGGATCTAGATGAACTCCAAGGTTTGCCTCTTCCCAATCAATGACGTGGTTGCGGAAGCGGAACCATGCCCGGTCGGGCTGGAAAAAGTAAAACTGGCAAAAAGCCTACAGATTCTCGCGGCGCCGGCCAAGCTCCCCCACCGGACGGCATTGGTTCGTAATTGTAAATGTCAGGTACACGATAAAAAATTATAAATTATATGAGTGCTTTGGTGTTTGTATAAATTTACTATAATTACGATGAGACTTCTTATCTTTACCGCAGTAATTAAATTATTTTTTGCAACCACTTTGGTGGCCCAAGAACGACTATCCAAAATTATACCCACACCTAAAGATAAAATAAATCTACAAGAGCCTATCAACGATAATCAAACAGATAAAACAGCAACAAACCCAATTTCTAGAGAAAAGCCTCCAGTTGATTTAGATGCCGTTATTTTGTCAAAACTGCCTAAAATCTTGATTGACCGTCGCCCTTCATCGCTTCTGAGAAACTTGGGAAATCTTGAGCCAAAAAAAATTAATAATATTAGCACTACCCAGACCCAAAGCGCAGCAGATATAGCAATTGATTCACTAGCTAAAAATTTAACTAGCAGTAATTGGAATGACGTTGCAAAATTTTTCTCCAGTCAGTTTAAAAAGGTCGAGAATGCGCACAAAGCTTACCTAAGTCTATTAGACACTTTAGCGCTGCCACCAAGGATTCGCCCCATAAGAACACCATCTTCTCCTAGTCCAACTTCCGGAAAGGTCACACCACCGCGGAACATGGCTTATGCCGAAAAGCACCTTCTTTCTCCTAGCGATATATTATATTTGGCAGATGCATGCCCAACTGATCTAAATGAAAAAACCACCATTCCAAAATTAGGGCGTTTATTAAATATATCACTATCTCGAGGTCACTTTCCTGATACAGTTCTTAGTTTAATTGCAAAAGGGACAAAGAAAATTGGTGGATCTACAGACGCCACTAAAAAAATGTCTGCTGCTAGATTATTGATCAGCGCAGGGCTTGCAGCTGAGGCAGGAAAATTTCTACCCGAAATTGAGCATTCAGATGAACCTGAAGTGCTCGATATTATTGCAACTTATCATTTGGCTCTTCATACAATTGAACCCCAAAAGAAACATTTAGATAAAGCCTGGAAAGCTACCCAATTAATTATAGAAAACTCTAAAACTACTAAAGCAGATAAAGAATCTGCTCTTGAAAGAGCAGTCGAACTTGCCCCCAAAGTTGAAGAAAAAAAGGGAATTAAATGGCTAACTGAAAGTTTTAATGGAGATGCCAAACTTGGCCGTGAAGTGCTAGCAACTATTGGGGCACTCACATCAAAAGGAAGGTCAGAACCCTCATCCTCTGCTCGCCTTCGTCGACTAACTTTACAAAAAACTGCTGCAGAATCGTTAATTGAATTGAATGAGATTCAACTCAATGAGTGGTCTAGTATATTAAATTTAATCGCCCAAAATTGGCTCTTCGAGGCATCTTATAGTTATAAAAGAGATACTTCAAAGACCATGAGCCCGCGAATGAAATGGGATCAATATGGCAACATGTATTATGAAAACCCTAAAATTAATCCTACCGCAACTCCAAGTAATGTGCCTGCTCCTATCGCCTCAGGGGAATTATTAAAGATTCGCCCTAATGAAAATTGGATTCGCTTAATAGATAAAGACCTACAACCGCAATTTTTAACTTTATTTGCGCAGTTATTTCTTAAAGTAAACGAACCAGAGGAAGCTTTTCCCTATATTGAGAACCTCTCTAATGAACATCCAGAAACTGGAAAGCAACTCGCTGAGGAATTTTTGCGCGTCTGGACTGACAATCATAATCCCAATGCAAACCGTAACCGTAATTATCGTTACGGCTACATGTATGGGTATAATCAACG
>MDSX01000464.1_pt1 | contig 11475 bp, 10 predicted proteins | sample 811141 | NCBI WGS metagenome assembly MDSX01 (sample SAMN05326642, study PRJNA326480) | marine metagenome | isolation source: seawater | place: Atlantic Ocean: South East | collected 2010
CAGCGGGCTTAATATAAACACTTGGATCTTTAGGTTCTATATTGATAAAAGGAGAAGCTACATGTAAAAGATAGTCACAACCAGCCATTGCTTCATCCCACCCTTTGTCTTCTAGAAGATCTAATTCACAAAACTCTAAATTATCTTTGGGATCAACCTCTTTCTTCACAGCTTCAATTACTTTTTCAGCCTTTGACATATCTCTTAATGAGCCTCTTACGAAAAAACCCTGCTTAAGCAATTCTGCGGCACAATGGTTACCAATATATCCCGAAACACCTGTTAGTAATACTTTTTTTTTCATTTCTTTTTGACTTTAAAATTACTCTCAATTCATTCTCAAAGTAGTAATCTCATACTTTACCAAGATGTTTATATCTAATGATGACTCTGAAACTGGGAAGTACGGATAAATTATCGATAACAGCAAACTAACCCATTACATTAAAAACAAAAATAATAGAAGAGAGTGTTAAACGCTATTATTAAACTCATTTTAATTTAAACTCTTCAACTCTTTCAAGTCGCGCTTAATTAGTAAATAAGCGCATATAATAATTATATCTAAAAAAAAGAGTCAACCAACGCTATTTTTAGAAAAACAAAACTGTTAAAGTTCCTTTAAAAAATGCTATTCTTCCTAAAAGAAAATATGAATGGCGAATAAAAGGCGTTAAACAATAAAAAAGCTAAAAACGATGCAAGAAAAACCTACATTTTTTGAAAAAGCCAGTAATTGGCTTAGAAACTCTCTTACTATTCGATTGATTACGATTGGTATTTTAATTTTATTCCTACTCATTCCTGTTTCTATGGTAAAAGACGTTATTCGAGAAAGAGAATACAGACAAAAAGATGCTATTAAGGAAATTAGCTCTAAATGGGGAGAGAATCAAACAGTTTCCGGATTGGTACTTACAATCCCTTATAACAAATTCACCAAAGTTTACAATAACGACAATAAAAATCACAAACTAGTAAAATCTAGAGAGTACGCCCATTTTTTACCAGATCAATTAACGATTAATGGAGACGTTTTACCTGAAGTGCGTTACAGGGGAATTTATGAAGTAATTGTTTACAATAGTAAGTTGAATTTAATAGGGAGTTTTTCCAATCCAAACTTTGAAGAATGGAAAATAGCTGATGAAAATATTCTTTGGGAAGACGCTTATGTTTCCTTGGGATTATCAGATTTAAGAGGGCTTCAAAACAAGGTATCGTTAAATTGGAACGGAAAACAATATGATTTCAATCCTGGCATTGAATCTAATGATGTTATAAAAAAGGGAATTAGCTGTCGAATTCCTGTTCACTCAAAAAAATCAGGCCACCTGGCTAAGAGTTTTTCACTTAAATTAAATTTTAACGGAAGTTCTGGTTTAAACTTTATCCCACTGGGTAAGTCAACTAATGTATCAATTAAATCACCTTGGAAAAACCCAAGTTTTGATGGAGCATTTTTACCTGATAATAGAGAAATTAATAAAGAAGGATTTAAAGCTGAATGGGATGTTTTACACCTTAACCGACCTTACCCTCAAAGTTTCCGTGGTTCAACCTATGGAATTTATCAATCCTCTTTTGGTGTAAATTTAATTGTTCCTGTAGATGAATACCAAAAAAGTATGCGATCGGCTAAGTATGCTGTTATGTTTATTACATTAACATTTTTATTGTTCTTTTTTATTCAAATTTTAAACAGCGTTAGAATTCATCCAATACAATATATTATTGTTGGTTTAGCACTTTGTGTATTTTACACTCTTCTCGTTGCACTATCAGAACATATAGCATTTAAATTCAGTTACTTTATTTCGAGTGTTAGTATTATCTCTATGGTTACGTTATACGCACATAGCATTGCAAAAAACAAAAGACTAACAAAGGTGGTAGGACTAATTTTAGTACTTCTATACTTATTTATTTATTCCATTATACAAATGCAAGATTACGCCTTGTTGATGGGAAGTGTGGGTCTTTTCTTAGTATTGGCAGCAATAATGTACTTGTCAAGAAAAATTGATTGGTATGTTATAAATTCAAAAAAATCTAAATAACTTTTTTGAAGTTAGAAATTAGCGCACTCCCTGAAGGGAGTGCGCTAATTATATTATAGCTCTATAATTTAAATTATACATTTATATATTAATCATTCAAATAATTAATTTCACAACACATCTATCGATATAATTAATTGATATTCTTTAAAAGAAAAAACATAAAAACTATTGGGAGAATTAATACTAATTCTATTAATTTAGGGAATGATGTTAGTTTTGTTTCCATCCAAATATTTGAAAATGATAAAAAACCTTTTATTCTTCACGGCTGTAGTATTACTTTTAATTCCCAACAAATTAAGCTCACAAACTATTTGGAATGGGCCATTAATTGAATTTACAAAACCAAGCAATGCTGACCCGGCTAACACAGCTAATCAAGATATTATTACTTCAAGCGTTGCTTTAACAAGAGGTAATAGTGGTGAAATTTACAATGCAAATTTAGAAACTATTTATCAGAAAGGAACAAGCCCTTTAGGAACTGAGTGGGCCATTGGCGATTTATCAGAAATAGAGAGTCTTACTTTCAGCTCATTCAGAACAGCGGTGGGTAAACCAAAAAATGTTGTGGGTAAAAAACTTGTTCTTCATATTACTGATGAAAATGTGTATTTGTCCATTGAATTCACGTCATGGTCACAAGGATCAGGTGGAGGATTTGCCTACAAGCGTTCAACTAATAATACAGCAACAAGTATGAAGGAAAACATCAGCAAAGAAAAAATAAGTGTTTTCCCAAATCCTTCAAAAGATTTTATTCAAACTAAAGGACTTAGTAAGGTAGAAAATTATGAGATTTATGACGTGATAGGTTCTAAAATTAGACAGGGAACTATATATATTAATCAAAAGATAGAAATAAAGGATTTTAAAAAAGGTATCTACTTTCTTAAATTAGAAAGTGGAAAAACTATGCGTTTCTTGAAGAGGTAGACACTTTACTATTTCTTACCTTAAAAAAGGCTATCCTATTTTATGGATTCCACATTCTCTTGACTGCAATGCTTTTACAGGGTCAAAATAATCCGGATTTTTAGGCAGTTGATTCTCTTCTAAATATTTATCGAGATCCTCGTCACTCGAATAATAAAAAGGACTAACCTTTAATATTCCATCATTACTGTAACTTAAAATGTCTTTTGAATCTCTTAACTCAGTTTGCCTTACTCTAATGTTTGTAAACCAAACTTCCGGTTGATGTTCTTCTAACGCCCTACGAAAAGGCTCTAACTTAACAACTTCGGTAAACTCTTCGTGTTTAGGATCATCAACTGTGGGAAGACCTAATGTTACATCTATATATCCCCTGGTTTGCTTCGGGGTATATATATTAATATTCAAACCAAATTCCTCAATAAGATTATTAGCATGCTTGTAGGTTTGATGGTTATTATACCCCGTATCACACCATAAAACATCAATATCTTTATCTACCTTAGAAAAAGCACTTAGTAATACAGCAGAATAAGTACCAAAACTCGTAGTGATAACTCTTTTTTCTGAAAGGGTTATCGCCCACTCAATAATTTCAAGTGGAGTTTTGTTTCTTAAACGTTTATTTTCAGTAGCAATATCAATGTTTAACATAGAATACCTTGTATTATCAATTCAAAACACAAATTAAATCGGGTGACAAATTTAGTACATTTTAATTTCGAAAACAATTATTCAAATTAACGAGCTTTGTATAGTTAGGAATCGAAAGGATTTAGAAATAAAAAAGATTAAGAAACAAAAAACAAAGTTTCGTAGTTAAAAAAATAGAGTTTTACTAAATTTAAATATCAAACAATTCTAAAAAGAAAAAAATGGGAGACTTAATAAAAATAATACAACTTATTGTTGCCTTTTCTGTTGTTTATGTTTGGATCTTTAGATTCCACAATGTTCTAAAAGAATTTACGGCTTTTAATTTAAGTGATGTAGTTCGTAATTTTGTTGGTGCCTCAAAAACAGCTCTAGCCACTCTACTTATCACTGGTGTTTGGTATCCAAACTTAGTATTAGTTTCGGCATCACTCATGGGAGCGTTTATGATAGCTGCTCAATTTTTTCATTTTAAAATAGGTAACCCGTTCAAACAGCGCCTACCTTCTTTAATGCTTCTTATTTTATGTGGAAGTGTAGTTTATTTATCCATCTAATAGGTTTGAATGACATTAATACAAATATGTAGTTTGTTTTCAAGCCTCTCTTTTTTTGGCTACGTAATTGCCTATTTTGCCTCACCGCAAATGAAACTAGAATTTAAACGGTTTAGTTTAGAAAAAATAGGGTTTTATATAATACTTTTGGAGTTATTAGGTGCTATTGGTTTAATTGTGGGTTTAAAAATTAATCTCATTTTAAGTATTTCATCTTTAGGACTTTCATTACTTATGCTTTCCGGAGTTATAGTAAGAATTCGCTTGAGAGATAGTATTTTGATTTCTCTGCCTGCTTTTTTTTACATGGCTTTAAACGGATTTATCTTTTTTAAATCAATTTATTCTTAGGTTATGATTTAGTTTTTTCAGCATGTGTCTTTTAATTCTTTGTAAATTAAGTATTATTCCACTTTAATCTTTTGAAGATGAAAATACTTCTTACAGGGGCAACAGGTTATATAGGAAAGAGAATTCTTCCTCTTTTAATTAAAAAAGGGCATCACGTAATATGCTGCGTTCGAGACAAAACGAGATTTAATCCACCCGAGTCTCTTAAAGACAATATTTCAATTGTTGAGGCAGATTTACTGAATAAAGAATCGCTTTCCTCTCTGCCAACTGATATTGATGTTGCTTATTATCTTGTACATTCAATGTCTTCGTCTGAAAACTATAAATTACTAGAAAAAAAATCGGCCATAAATTTTAGGAAACGAATTTGTCAAACAGGTGTAAAGCAAGTTATTTATTTGAGTGGTATTGTTAACGAAAAAAACTTATCCAAGCATTTATTATCTCGTAAAGCAGTTGAACTAGAACTGGAAAAGGGCACCTATAATTTGACTACCTTCAGAGCAGGGATTATTGTTGGGTCCGGAAGTGCTTCTTTTGAGATTATTAGAGATCTAATTGAGAAATTACCTTTGATGATAACTCCTAAATGGTTGTTAACTAAATGTCAGCCAATAGGAGTTTCAGATGTGGTAAAATTTTTAACCGAAGCTATTCTAAGAAAAGAGGTTTATAATAAGAATTTTGATATTGGATCAAATGATGTTTTAACCTACAAAGATATGTTGCTGAAGTTTGCTAAGGTAAGAAGGTTAAAAAGAAGAATATGGACGGTTCCTTTGATGACTCCAAAACTCTCTTCCTATTGGCTGTATTTCGTAACTTCTACCTCTTACAAGCTTGCAAGAACGCTTGTTGAGAGTATGAAGGTAGAAGTCGTTTGTAGAAACAATGAAATCAATAAAATTTTAAAAATTGAACCTATCTCATATGAAGAAGCTCTCCTAAAAGCGTTTCAGAAAATAGAAAATAATATTATTTTATCAAGTTGGAAGGATTCTTACTCAAGTAGCGAAAGTGATGTGAATATATCTGAATTTATTTCAGTACCTAAATTTGGATGCTTTACCGATAAACGAAAAATGAAAATTGAAAACCATGCATTTTCAGTGGAAAAAATATGGAGTATTGGCGGATTAAATGGTTGGTATTATGGGAATTGGCTTTGGAGAATAAGAGGATTTATCGATAAACTTTTTGGTGGTGTTGGCTTGAGAAGAGGAAGAACAAATAAATCTATTATTTCGGTAGGAGACTCCTTAGACTTTTGGAGGGTTTTATATGCTGACAAAGAAGAGCCTAGATTACTCCTTTTTGCGGAGATGAAACTTCCAGGTGAAGCTTGGCTTGAATTCAAGATTATAGATAATGAACTATTTCAAACTGCAACCTTTAGGCCTGTTGGTATAGGGGGTAGACTTTATTGGTTTTTAGTTTATCCATTCCATGGATTTATATTTCAAGGATTAATCAAAAAACTTTGTGAACATTAAGAAATATTTTAACGTTTAAAAATAGCAAAACTTAATTAGAATTCTCTATACCATTGAAACATGGGGATACTAATACTCTCACCGTCAATAAAAACTCCACTTATACCAAATTGAACAGCTTTTCCTTTTGATTGATGAAGTCTAAGTCCAGGAAGCAACAAAACTACAGGCTCTATATTATTAGATGTAGGTATAACAAAAAAAGTTTCGCATACTAAACTTACTTTTCTACTCACCTTGGTCATTCCTGCTAAACTTGTTAAAAAACCTGTTTCACTATCTCCATCATTAACTACAATTCCATAACCTCCTGAAAAAGCAAGATTCCGATTCCTATCCCCAAAAGATAACGTTGCAAAAGGTAAAGCCCCTCCAATACCAGGCATTCCCCATGATCCACTTCCTAACAATCCTCCGATTGCAAATTGCGTATAGTTATTTATTTGCCAACTTTTTTTAATAGTTCCAATTACTGGAGCTCCTATCCAGGAAGTTATTATACCTACTCCAAAGTTGTTACCTAGACCAAATTGAACATCTGGCCCATACCAATTCCATAAGACATAACTTTCTCCTTTTTTTATAGGTAAGCCATTCGTACTTATAAAGTATCGTGTTGCAAAGGGCTCTTCACCAATAAAATCACCCTTTTTATTAAAATCTTTTGGGTTTAATTTTACAATTTCTTTGATGGTGTGTTGAGGAATGTAAAATTCTCTCCCATCATTTGTTCTAAAAAACAACTCTCTTGAATCCTGCTTTATAATTTCACCTATGAGTTCTCCCCCTTCAGTTTTTAATATTTTATATAATTGAGGAGTATTACTGGAATCGGAAATACTAACAGACATAGTATCTATTTGACTGTTTCCTAGATGGCTGAAAAATAAAAAACAGATTATATAGGAAAATACTTTCATTTTTCTGTTACAAGACATACTATTTAATATTATAATTTTTGAAATGTACAAAATTTATTAAGTTGGTGTATTATTAATTATGACATTTAATCCTTTAGATAACGGATTAAATTTATTTAAAAAAATGCAGCTTTCTCTTAAAAGGTATTTATCTTGTTAAAGATCAGAAATTAGTTAATGGAGACGAAAGATTATTTAACAAATTCTCACTCACAAAGAGTAAATGAGCTAAATCAACAAATAGATATTTTAAAAGAAAAAATAAACAATTTTACGGTTGTTCGTTTATCTCTGTTAATTGTTGGTTTTATTGCTTGCTTCTTAACTTGGGACATTAGCTTTTACTGGATTATTGGAATCATTAATCTAATAATAATTGGCTTTGTTTTCGTGTCTTACACAGAAACAAAAATAAATAACAAGGTTAGTACTCTACAAAAAAGAAAAGAAGTTTTCTTGCTAGAAATCAAACTTCAGAATCGAATATTTGAGGGACTTGACATGGGAGAGGAATTTAAAATCCCTCAACATAACTTTTCGCATGACTTAGATATTTTCGGATCTAAATCACTTTTTCAATTCTTAAATCGAACCAGTACATTTAACGGAAAACAACTATTAGGTAAATGGTTAAATAATCCACTTGTAAACTCCCACAAAATAAAACAAAAACAAGAAGCTGTTAAAGAACTCGCTTTAAAAGAGGAATGGTGTTATGAATTTTTAGCGTTTGGTAAATCAAGTAACGAGCAATCTGAAACCCAAGAAATTATAACCAATTGGCTCAATGAAAAAGATTTGTTTAATCATATTGCTTTAAAAGTAATTCGTTTCGCACTACCGGTTTTAACTCTTTCATTAGGGCTTTTTTTCTTATTAGGACAAATGGGTAAAGGCTATTTTATATACGCCTGTCTTCTTCAATTGGCTATTTCAGGTAAATATGCTGGACGCATAACCAAAGTTCAAAATAAATTAAGTAGTCGATTTGCCATAATAGAAAACTACATCAAAATTGTGAAAACAATTGAAGATGAAAAGTTCAAATCAATTTATTTAAAGAAAATTCAAAAAATATTTATTAATAAAGAGCAGAACTTTTCGGTTACATACACCTTAATTCGACTCAAAAAGTTACTGGATAAACTTGATGCACGTTTAAATATTTATTTAGCTATTGTTTTAAATGGTTTGTTTTTATGGGATATTCATACTACTGCTCAAATAGAATCTTGGAAACGAAAAAATAAAGAAAACTTAATTAAATGGATGCTTGCTGTTGGGGAGATGGATGCTTTAGTAAGTTTAGGATTATTTGCATCAAATCATAAAAACTATCATTACCCTGCTATTGAAGCTCAAAAAAAGGTACTCGACTTTAAAAATGTTGGCCATCCTTTAATTGATGAAAAACAATTGGTTAAAAATAATTACTCCATATATGACAAGGCAAAACTAGATTTACTCACAGGGGCTAATATGGCGGGAAAAAGTACTTTTTTAAGAACAATAGGCGTTAATTTAATTTTAGCTAGAATTGGCGCACCAGTATGCGCTGATGAGTTTACATGTACACCCTTTAAGCTTTTTAGCAGCCTCAGAACAGTTGACTCTTTGAAAGACAATGAATCTTTTTTTTATGCGGAGCTAAAAAGGCTGAAGCAGTTAATTCACCTTTATTTAAATGGCGAGGAGATTTTCTTTTTATTGGATGAAATTCTAAAGGGAACAAATTCTGCCGACCAACACAAAGGTTCTGTTGGCTTAATTAAAAAGCTTATCGGTTTGAACGGAAACGGTATTATCGCCACACACGATATTAAGCTTGCAAACCTTGTTAATGAGTTCCCTGAAAACATAAGAAATTTATGTTTTGAAATTGAAATCATAAACAATCAATTGGATTTTGACTACAAGGTTAAACCTGGTTTTTGTACAACTATGAATGCTAGCTTTTTAATGGAAAATATGGGTATTATTTAATACATCTCAAGCAAAGTCGTAACAATTCTACCTTTCCATTTTTTTACATCCACTGAAAGCAATTCTAACGTGTTTTTAACCCTTAAATTAAAGGGAGGGGAAAATATATCAATACCGCTATTATTTTTTAACCGTATACCCTGGCCTGAAATAACATCAAGGTTTGGTTTAAATAACCCTTCTGGTATATGCTCGGTTAAAAGAACATATTTATAAATCGATAGTTTGGACAGTATCGCCTTTACTTCCTTATTTGATAAGTGCTGTAGTACTTGTCGAACAATTGCACAATCCCCCTTTGGGAGGGCATCCTTTGCTATATCTAAACAATGAAAATGTAATTTATCTGCTTGGAAAACCGATCTGTTTCTTCGAATTAAGGGTTCTACAATGTCTACTGCAGTGTATTTTTCACTATGTTCAAGCAACTGCATTCCCACATTAAAGTCACCACAGCCAAGATCAACGACATTTAGCGGAATTTTGAATGATTTTAAAAATGACACTACCTCTTTAATATAAGGTTCCAAGATGGTTGTATCATGCGACCCATCTCCTGAGTAAAAATTGACTTTCCCCCCGCCCCAAAGATTAAGTTTATATATCTGTTCCATCGCTTCTTTTGTTGCCCATGGAATTTTTTGTGAATTTTTACTTTTTTTCATTTTATTCCCCCTCAAAGTACAACTTATATTAGATATATTTAGCAGGTTTTTTAATAACAATACAAATGAAAAAATAAGCTCTAAATTTGACAAAAATTTCTTTATGCCTTTTTCGAAATTAAATTTAAACCCGGAACTCACTCAAAAACTAAACAATATAGGATATGAAAAGCCCTATCCAATTCAGCAACAAGCTATTCCTGCAATATTAAAAGGCAAAGATCTTTTGGGAATTGCCCAAACTGGATCCGGTAAAACAGCAAGTTTTGTTTTGCCAATTTTAAATAATTTCACATCCAAAAACACAGAAAAAAACCGACTGGTTGATGTTTTAATTTTAGTACCTACACGAGAACTTGCCGTACAAGTAGAAAGTGTATTCAAAGAATTTAACCAGGTCTTGCGAAATCCTGCTATTGTAAAATCGGTTTATGGAGGAGTTTCAATTAATCCTCAAATGAAGGGTTTATATGGTGTAAATATTTTAATCGCTACTCCTGGACGGTTAATTGAATTAGTAGATTCTAAGGCATTGGCCTTATCCAAAGTGAGTATATTAGTTTTGGATGAAGCGGATAAAATGTTAAATATTGGTTTTAAAGATGAAATGGATCGTATATTAAAATTACTTCCAGAAAAACGTCAAAACTTACTGTTTTCTGCAACACTTTCAGATAAAGTCAATGAAATAAAACAAATGGTGCTTAGGAAGCCCATTGTTCTTAGTATTAAACCAAAAGAAGCAAACCTTGATATAATTGAACAAATTGCATATTCCGTTGAACCCGAACGAAAAGGGCCCTTATTAAGGCATATTATAAAAATTAATGAATTAAAGCAGGTGTTGGTGTTTACATCGTCAACCTTTAAGGCCGATAATGTTGCTGCTAAATTGCGTAAAAATAATATCCAGGCAACCGCTATTCACAGTAAAAAAAGTCAGGGAGCTCGAACTGCTGCTTTAAGTAAGTTTAAAGAGGGAACTTTACGCGTATTAGTTGCTACCGATCTACTTGCTAGAGGGATTGACATCGAATTTCTTCCTTGCGTAATCAACTTTGAACTCCCTCGTTCCCCGAAAGATTTCATTCACAGGATTGGGCGAACTGGACGTGCAGAAAACCCAGGAAAAGCAATTACGTTTTTTGGCTCCGAAGAGGAACATCATTTTAAAGTAATTCAAAAGAAAATGAAAAAAGAAATTGAAACTTTAGATGGTGATAAGATTGTACTTTCCCTATAACTAACCCTCTTCACCTAATGGGATAAGAGCAATTCCTAAGGAAGCTTCAAAATTTTTCAACTGTTTAATTTCTCTTGGCGTAACAAAAGAAATGGATAATCCAGAAAGTCCACCTCTTGCAGTTCTTCCCGAACGATGGGTATAAAAATCTTCTTTATCTGGTAACGTGTAATGTGCTACATATGATAAACCTTGAATATCTAATCCTCGAGCAGCTAGATCAGTGGCTACAATCATTTGAAGCTTTTCATTTTTAAATGCTCGCATTACTTTATCTCTATCTTTTTGATGAAGATCTCCATGTATAGCATCAGTGGCGAATTTTTTAGAAATTAATTGTTTGGCTAATTTTTGAGTAACTGCTTTTGTTTTGCAAAAAATCAAACCTCTCTCAGAGCCTCTTGATTTTAAAAAAGTGACTAAATTGTTTAGCTTTTCAGCTTCGCCTCCTAATAAATATTGATGTTCTATTTTTTTATTTACGACGTTACTTGAGTCAACAACTATTCTTTTTGCAGTTTGCGAGAGATGCTTTTTAATTATTTTCTCTATTTCTTGAGGAATAGTTGCTGAAAACAACCAGGTAGATTTCACATTTTTAATCCCA
>MDSX01071149.1_pt1 | contig 11473 bp, 14 predicted proteins | sample 811141 | NCBI WGS metagenome assembly MDSX01 (sample SAMN05326642, study PRJNA326480) | marine metagenome | isolation source: seawater | place: Atlantic Ocean: South East | collected 2010
AAAAAAAAGAACTTTTGGGTAAAATACTTAAAATTTTAATGTCTATTTTATGTATCTGTCACCTATGGCGTCACCTTTAGAAAAAAAAGTAGCAAAAAGTAGCAATTCGTATTATTGTAAATATTGTGACTATATAACGTCTAAAAAATTTAACTGGGATAAACATTTGAATACACAAAAACACATCAAAAAACGTCACCTAGCGTCACCGGACAATGCCCAAAAAGTAGCAAAAAGTAGCAAAACGTTTTTTTGTCCAAATTGTAATAAAAAATATAAGAGCAGAAATGGTTTGTGGAAACACACAAAAAAATGTAAAAAAATAGAGTCAGTCTTAGAGACAAAAACACAGACAATCGTTCAAAAACAAATTGTCCAAAATATAACAAACAATATTAACTATAATTGTTTTAATGTATTTTTGGATGAACATTGCAAGAATGCTCAAACATTAAAAGATTTTGTAAATAGTATAAATGTATCATTAAAAGATTTGGATTATACAAAAAAGAATGGTTATGTAGAAGGTATATCAAGTATATTGAATAAGCAGTTAGAAGATTTAAATCCAACAGATAGACCTATTCATTCAACAGACCAGAAACGTTTAAAATTTATGGTAAAAAATAAAGATGGTTGGGTAAAGGATGATGGAAGTCAATTAAATAAAGTAGTGATAAGAGAAACAAAATTTAAATTAGTAAAATCATTATCAGATTGGGAAAAGGAAAATCCTGGATATGGTTCTAATCCCCAGAAGTTACAAGTATGGCAAGAATCTCTTAACAAAATAGCCCCACCTGAAGATGTAAAAGAAAAATATGATAAGGCAATCATTAAGAATTTAGCAAAGGAAGCATCTATAAAGGATGCAATTAAATCATTAACCGATTAATTCGATGGAATAATATAAATATCAAACCCTTCACTTTGAAAATACGCAACACCATGTCTCATGCGACGATAATTATTGTCTCTGTTTTCTCCATCGCTTGGTGAGAACATATAATTAGAATGATTTTTTGGATTGTAGCAAAAGTAACCCCAAATGTTATCTTTTTCATAATATTCAGCGCTGGTGCCCCGTTGATACAGTCCCTTAATTTGGGCTGAAGTTAGCTTGTCTCCAAGCTTTGGAACAAGCTTGACTACATCACCAAACATACCATGAAAACGACCAGCACACTCGCGATGCATTTGCTTGCAATCATTAGTCATATCCCCGGAGAGAGTAAAAGTGTTACCGTTTTGTGACATATTCATGGTGGAGGACATAATGACAAGAGATTGTTAGTATGACAACATTTATATATAATATTTTTGCTTCAATTTTCATAAAATATTTTAATCTTTGGACTTTGGAATAAAATATTATAATATAATAATGATTGCCACAAATGTGTTTTTTATACACTTTGTCTGTTATTGGATAATGGTATATCTTTACGACAAAAATGTGTTTTACGACTGGACTATAGTATTAGACCGTCCTGTTAGATTAAGTTTAAAGAATCAAATATTATATACATATCCCACAATTAATCTTTTATTTAGATATTATCCAATAAATTATGATAATTTTTTATTTTCATTTAGTTATTTACCTATATTGGCGGTTGTAGGAGATATTTATTTTTATATAACTCATCGTCCTTTACATACAAAAATGTTATTTAAATATCATCAATCTCATCATACGGGTAAAATACGTGTAGCCAAAGCATTAGATGGAGATGGAATAGAACACATTGTAGGCAATTTAGGTTCTGTTATAAGCGGTATATTATTATTACAATATATTGGCTTTATTATTAATATATATATTTTAGGTTTATGGGTAGGTATAGCAACAATAACTACGTGTTATTCTCATAGCACATATAATTGTCCATTAGATGATGGACTTCATTATTTGCATCATAGGAAATTAAGATGTAATTATGGAACAGGATTATATTTGATGGATAGATTGGTAGGAACCTATAGGACAGAATAATATATACATATTATAAATGAGCAACCTATTAGTAATGGTGCTTTCATATAATATGTATAAAAAACATAAATTAAATATAAATAAAGAATATAGTGATATGGGTAATATATTTTCAAAATTAGTGAAAAAGGTAAATGATTATAAAAAAGAACGAGAAAAACGTAAAATACTAAAAATATATCAAGAGGTATTTCATGATGACGAAGAAATAATGGGATTTATAAATGAAGGAGGGGTATATGAAATATGATTACTTTCTTCTCTTTTTTCTGGTACGTTTTGCTTTTCTTCTCTTTTTTCTTGTTTTCTTTCTTCTTCCTCCCCTTTTAAAGAATGATTTTAATTTTTGGGTAGCGGTTTTACGAGCATCTTGAGCTGCTTTTTTAGCCCTTGTTCGGGCGTTGCTCTTTTTAGGTTTAAGCCATTTTGGAAATGGTTTGTTGGCTTCTCTATACATTTGACGTTGTAATTCTCGTATTTCTTCTGGTGAGAGATGTTGAACACCAGAGCCCTTTCTCCATGAATTAATATCTTTCGCTGCGTCTTTATTCATAATTTCTTCAGGAGATACTCTATCATAAAATTCACTCATTTCTCTTCTTATTTTTTGCATTTTTTTAATTTTTTCATATAAGTTAGTTATCTCAAGCCATTGAGATTCAATATTAGTTTCAACAGGAAAGTTACTTATAATAGAGGGTAATATTTTTTTAAGTGATTGTGGTATTGTTCTTTGAATTTCTGCTATAGTTATCATACACTCTAAAAATCGTATTGAGTTGAACATTTCAATATTTGAATTTAGGTTTTGTAATTCAGCTTTTAAGTAGTCAAATGATAATTTTAGATTTTTAATATCTTCGGGAGCTTCAGATTCAATAACATCTGGAAGTTGATTTATTCGTATTTCAGCTTGAGATTTTAAAGAAATAGCCTGCCTGGTAAAAGGTATACAAAAAATTAGAGTTTTATATATTAAAGGAAGTATTATATCTGGATATTCATCCTCATCTCTCAATGTAGTTTTTTCTAATTTTTTTTTAAGTTTATGCCAACATTGGCTTGGGGTTCTTGGTTCATACTTAAATTTCCCTCGTTTGACATCGTTGTATATATTATCTATAATATTGTAAATTATTGATTTTGGCATGGGGCTCCGTTTTAACTTCCAAATTTTGTGTGTGGCATCAATTTGATTATTATATTTTTCTTTTAATGTTAATTTTCTGCCTGCGTAGGTCTTAAATATTGATAATTGTTTATCAAATTTTTCTACAGCTTTTATTGCTTCAGGTACAATAGCATCTTGAGCTGCTTTTTGGGCAGCTTGAGAAGCTGTTCGTTCTCGATATTGAATAATATTCACTTTTTTTCTTTCAAGTTCTTCTATATAATTTTTAAGTGTATCTATCTCTCTTGTTTTTTTTTTAATTTTATCGTCCATTTTATCGTTAAGAAGTATGTACATTTCAGAAATACCTCCTTCATCATCAAATATCGAATTAAAATCATCCTCTTCCATACCAGTATCTAATGCCAAAAAATATTTTTTTGAATTGTCTTTTGTTTTTTTATTACCGGTATATTTTCTTTTAGTTTTTTTGAGTTGTTTTATTTCTCTATCAACTTTATTAATTTTTAACTTGGCTCTCGATATATTATCATCTATTTGTTTTATTTCAAAATCCTTATCCATAAAATCTTGTAAAGTTGGTACTCTATCTCTTGTTTTGCTTTCTCCAGACATATATATATATATATTATTAATAGATAATAATATATTTAAAAAAAGCAACACTTAGATTGTTTCATATTTTCATCTAATTTCATCCATTCTGTAATGGTATATTGAGAACCCATAGAGTGATTACATCTGGAGCAAATAGGTTTTAAATTTTCTAAACATAATTTTCCTCCTTGACATTCAGGAATATTATGACCAACATGATAATCAAATACATTAATAGTATTTTTGCACCATTTAATATAACACTTATGTTTAAACGTATGACCAAAGTTAGTAATCCAACATTGTTCCCTAAGAGCCTTTGGTATATGTTGTTTTTTATACGTTTTAGTTTTATTTTTCTTCTTAGTGGGCATATTATTAAATATTGTAATGATTCTTTTAAACGAATTAAAAATTGATATAAACTGAAATTAATATTATTATTAATATAAATATGGAAAACAAAAAAATAAGCACTAAAAAAAGTGACCTTGAAGAACAAGGAATAGTTTTATGTGGATTATGCCAAGATATGATGAAAAAGATACCGAATGAAGGAGTAAATTTGACAGTGACATCACCGCCTTATGATAATATTAGGGATTATAAGGGTTATTGCTTTGAAGAAGAAGACTTTAAAAAGATAGTAAGTGAATTATATAGAGTAACAAAAAAGGGTGGAGTAGTAGTATGGATAGTAGGAGATTCTGTAAAAAATGGTAGTGAGACAGGAACATCTTTTAGACAGGCATTGGGATTTATGGCAGGAGGTTTTAAATTGCACGATACAATGATATATGAGAAAAATACATCATCATTTCCAGCTCGTAGAACGGGTAAGAGATATACTCAAATCTTTGAATATATGTTTGTATTTAGTAAAGGAAAGATAGCAACAGGTAATTTAATATGTGATAAGCCAAATAAGTGGGCAGGTCATACAAATTGGGGTAAAAATACGCATAGAGGAAAAAATGGAGAGTTAGTAAAAACGAAAGATATAAAGCCGGTGCCGGATTTCTCACCACGTAATAATATTTGGAGGTATAATGTGGGTAAGGGATTCAATAGTTCAGATAAGGAAAGTCATAACCATCCAGCTATATTCCCTGAAAAGCTGGCAGAAGACCATATTTTATCTTGGTCAAATGAAGGAGATGTAGTATTAGACCCATTTATGGGTTCAGGAACAACATGTAAAATGGCAAAAAAGAATGGTAGGAAATATATAGGTATTGATGCAAGTGAGGAATATTGTGAATTAGCAAAGTCAATAATAGCTAAGTATTAGAAAATTGAATAATTATAATAATATATATTTTTTATTATAATTATGGCATCTCTTACAGCACAAATGGAGGTACTTCAACAACAACAAGCTATTTTGGCTGATAAAATTAAAGAAGAAGAGGAAAAAAAAAGGCAAGAAGGTTTAACTATAGAACGTTTGGAGGTTTTAAATTCTCAGCAAAAAGAAAAGATTTTTAAATACAAAAGTAAAGATGGAAAGTATAGAGGGAAATTTGAATTACAACAAGCTAATATAATGACTAAACCAAGATTTGATGTAATTTTGGGAATATTAAAAACCCAAGATGCACGTATTAGAGAGTTAGAAGGTATTATCAAAAAGTTGAATAAACCAAAGAAGCTTGGATTAGGTTCCCATGCAGATGCTGACTGGAATTATGCTTAAATTTGAATAATTATAATAAATTTTTTTTAAAATCCGGCTAATTTTTTTCCTAATTGGGTTAGATTTGGGGGTTCAATAGGATTAATAACGGGTAGTTCTCCTCCATAAGTTCTGGGGTTTTTGCCGAATAATTTGGCTTTACACGGCCAGTGACTTGTAGAGCGCATTTCATTAAAAGCTTTTTGTTTTTTTCTTAAATTTGCAGGAGTGCCAAAGTTTCTTGGTCTATAGCATAAATAAACGACAGACCTGATTTTGGGATTTTTTCTCTCTTTTCTTGATTCAACACCACAGTGAATAGTTCTTGAATCCCAGAAAACTAAACTGCCTTTTGGGCATTTGATAAATTTTTTAACACATTTATGGTCAATATAGAATTGTTCTTGTTCTCTTGTAAGCTTATACCAATCTCCTGGGGTTTGAGAATCGGGAAATGTTTCTGCGAATTTTTTATGTAATTTGTGACTACCTTCGTAAAAGGTCAAAGTAGCATCATATCTCTCAACATCATTTCCAGTAACCCAACTTTGTATGCATTCTAATTCATTTCTTTTATAACTTTGGTCAGTATGATACCATGTATTGCCTCTAAAGTATCCTCTTTTAGTGACCTCGTGAGGAAGGTGAAAGCTAAATCCATCAAAGCTAACTAATAGGTCTTCTTGGGGGCATTCCCAATAATGAGCGAAAATATCAACAATTTTGGGATTTTGTCTCAAATCCCATGTAACTTGGCTATGTCCAACGCCCCAATGTTGAATGAGCATAGAATGATTAGGATATAACTTCCAAAATTCTTTCCAAGTTTTATCATTATTTCTATCAATAGGTACTTGCCAATCTTGGGTAATATGTTCAAAGAAGTTCCATTGTCCTGAGACCATATCTTGACATTCGTTTTCATTCAATACATTTGGTATAATAGCAACACCATATTTATTTAATGTATCTTTTAATGTTTCTTTAGAGCAGCGATATCGTTTGTATAGATAATCCATACTTATATATTAAATATATGTCTTGAAAATTATAATTCAATTTTATAAAATGAGGTTTAATTTTTATTTTTTTTTATTATTATTTTATAATGACAATAAAAAACTATGATTATTTTTTAGGTTCTACAAGTTTTACAATGGGTTGTATATTATTTACATTAGATGCAATAAAACAAAAACCAATTAGTAAGCCTCTTGTAGCAGGTTGTTTATTATTTGATATCGGCTGTATATTTTTTATGAAGGATTCACTTAAATAGTAAATATTATTTATAAAATTGAATAAAATAATTATTTATAAAATAATTGTATAATTATGCCAACTCGTTCTGGAAAAAGATATCTTATTTGGCACAAGTGTCATTCTTGTCCGGGCAATCCAAGATATTATTCTCACAAAAACTTTGATTATAAATGTAGCTCATGTTGGGAATATTGTGTAAAAAATGGTATAATGACAAGTAAAGAGTTTGGTGATAAATGTAGGCAATGGGCAAAGGATAATACAGTAGATGAAGATTTGCGAAAATTTATTTTGAAAAATAAAAATATTACAGACCAACATTTATTTAATTTATTGACTGGAATATTACAAAATCCTGGAAAATATATTTCTGCTGAAACTGGTTTAGAACTTTTCAAGGCAAATCCATCGAATAACCGGGGACATATACTTGGTTCATTTATTGCAGATTGGTGGGAGATTAAGTCATCAAAAGTAAGTGAAGATAAAAAGTGGCCTGGATATATGGATTGTTACTATGGATTTTGGAGTAATCCTATAGATTCCTGGTCTGGAATTAATTCTGCATCTATTCCACCAAAAATGCCACGTGGTCCTAAAAACCATTTTATTAATAATAAAATTATTTGTGGAATGTGGTAAAGTCCCAAAGAAATTTTATAAGAAAATTGAAATTGTTTTAAATGTTATAATATCTAAGCATAACAACCATGTCGTCCTCTCCCAGAAGTGCAACTCAAATTAGCTTTATGGAAGATTTCGATTTCACAACCTTGACTGGGCATGAACTTGAAATATTGGATGATTTTACTGCTGGAGATTCAGACAGTAATTTAAGACTTGTTGAATTACTTAATTCGATAACGAAAGTATTTCAAAAAATTTGGAGAGAAAGGGATATGAATGCAAAAGCAGCATCCGCTATTGAATTCATGGATTTCTCAGAATATCAAGGTAGCAAGGCTAATAATCCTATGTATAGTTTGCTTATCTTAAGACTGACACTTAAATTTGCAAAGGATAAGGGAGATGAAGATATGAAAAAAGACATTTTGGAGAAAATGAAGGTAGAGTGGGGAAAGTTTTTGGACTGGTTTAATTGGCGTGCTTATGAAGATGAGGAAGATGAGGAAGGTGAGGAGAAAGAGGAAGTATAAGTTTGTTATAATGAATATTATAAAAAACTTAAAAAAAAGCACTAACATTAAAAAAGGCACTAATTAATGGTGCACGTAGGACATCTTGCCTGAATATTTTTTATACACCCTATATCCTATGCATTCTCCTTAGTCTCAGCTCCTTGAGACTTAGCCGTAAAGAAGGGCTTATCTTGAAGAGCAGCACGAGAAGCAGCATCATCTACAACAGGCTCGACAGAAATCTCACAAATAGGGGACCAGTTAAGCATCCATGAGTTAAGGGCGGCGTGGTCATCGGTCTCACAAATACAGACGCCACTAGACCCGCTGAGACGATGCCAGCGACCGACAATCTTGATACTCTCACCAGCATCCTTTAGGTCGTCCTCGAGGGTCATATTACCAAAAACATTCCAACAATCAACGCGTGAGGCTTGAGAAATACTCCAAGAAATCAAATAAAGCATTATATCGTATTTATTGGATTTCTCTTTAAATAAATTTTAATATAATTTTAATATATATGAGTTCGCCAAATAGATTAAATTTTGAAGATATACCAGAAACTCCTGGTGATAACGGATTGCCTCCCCCAGATAGTCCTGTTATACCACGGGGTCCAGCTGCTCCAGATAGTCCAGTGGCAGCTGCCGCTGGGGCTCCTTTAAATTCTCAAGGAGCACAGAGTCCATCAAGAGAAGAATTGGAAGATTTCTATAGAGAATTAGATAGGTCACGTAGATTTAATAGACAATTATTTTTAGAAGCTGAAAATGAGGATGAAGAAGATCCAGAAGTAGCTATGTTAGAAGAACGCTTTGGAGAGGAACTTATTAATGCTTATGTTGCTCTCTCTGGTGCTGGTTGGATATCTGCTATAAAACGGGACCATGGTTACGAACCTTTACAAGATGGATTAGTTCCAAGAAGCGGTGCAGCCGGAAAAAAAAGAAAAAAAACAGCAAAAACAACAAAAAAAAAGGAAAAAAGACATAGAAAAAGAGGTGGAGGTAAAAAAAAAAACAAAAAAAAGAGAACTAAAAAAAAGTCACGAAGAAGAACAAAAAAACGCCGCAAGAAAAAGACGCGAAAAAAAAGAGGTGGATATGATTTGGATCCAAGGAAAATATATTTTTATAAAAGAGTCGGCAGCAATTGGATATTTAAAGGAACGTATATCCAAACGAATGGAACAAATGTTCTTTTTAATGATTGGTCAGGGTCTCAAAAGCAGGGTGAAAATATTGGAAGGATAGGAGGAGATGGTCGATCATACACAGAGGATATTAGGAGGATTGAGAAAATTTGGAGATTTTATCCCCGAGCAGTTCAGCAAGACGGTGGGCCGGGGCGTGTGTTACCAGAGTTTTTATCTGAGAGAATATCCGGCTTTGTTGGAGGAAAAAGCCGCAAAAAGAAAAAGAGAAAAACACGTCGTTAATTTTTTTTTAATTTTATTTTAGTAAAGTAAAGTTAAAAATAATTTTCTCTCCAGAAGAAGAAAATTGATTCCAATTTTACAATAAGAATGCATATTATATTTTAATGTCTGTAAATAAGATGATGAATTCTGATGCACAACAGGTATTTGATTCAGATGGTGTTCCTCATGCTGCAGGGCGTCAGCGATCTGCAGCTGGTGGTGGTGGTGGAGAATCAAAGAGTAATGATGATGATGATGATGGGAATGAGACAGCCAATCAAAAAGTTGAGAAAATGAGAGATAACTATAAGTCGAAGGTTGGTAATTATGGAGAGGTACTTGATAATTCTGTAGGGTGGGGAAAAGCTAAAATTTGTGGAGTTGTTGTGAATACTCAGGAGACAATAATTATCGATGACGGAAATTTTCAAGAGCTGGTACATTTTAGAAATTTATGGAGATTGAAAAAAAATAAAAATGAAAAAAAATATAATAATCCTACTAATAAAAATATGATTGGTAAATGGAATGAAGGAGCTACATCAAGTGCAATTTGTATGGGAAATCTCCATCATGTATTCACAAATTTCGAAGGAAAACTTTATAAAAATACATTTGATGTATCTCGATATATTCGAACAAACAGATTTCCAAAGAATTATGTAGAGGCAAATCAGGATGAAATTGCTGACTTTCTATATTATCAGCGATTGCTTAATCCAGATTATAATTTAGAGTGTAAAAATGGAACGATGGTTCGGTGGGGAAATTTATGCAAACGTAATACACAAAAAGATATTAATAAACTTAAAACTTTTCTACAGGCTTTATATACACCAGAAAAATTTTCTGGGGATATTAAATTTTATAATTTTATTAAAGATACTCCAGACTCTGAAACTACACCGAGTCCTTCTTTTATAATTAAACCATTCGATATTAAATATGGCGAGGAGGCTACTGATATTAATATATATGTTTATGATACAGATAAAGGTGAAGAAATTCATAGTACAGTACAAAAAACTGGTGATTCTTATACTTTTAAATATGAATATATTATTCAATGGCAGATTTTATCACCGGAGGCAATTGCAAAAGATTTGAAAAATTTTGGTGTATCAAAAGAAGAACATCGTGTAGGGTTTGATGTATATAGATCTGGTCGTAAAATTACTCATAAATCTATGAAATGGGAATTATCAACAGGTATGGATAGAGCAAGAGGACTAAGAATTCGTATTTACATTGGTCCTGAAGCAGATGTAACATTCAAAAGCGGTTCAAGAAAAAATCTAACATCAGATAGTTGGGATTACTTTCCAGAATCTCTTACAAAACTTTTAACTACAACATTTAAAGATCTTAACAAATTAGTTGGTAAAAATGCAAAGAAAAAGAGAGAGACTTTTATAGCAGAAATGCTAACTTTGGAATCACAAATTCCAGATATGTCTTTAAATGAAGTTGAAATTGCACTGGAGGGAGCGAAATCTATTCTTCGAGAAAATTATGGAAAGGGAAAACCAATGGCGAAAAAGGGTACAAATGCATACAAATCATACGAACATTATGTTAATGCTCTCAAACGTGCCAAGAAAGATTTTACTGGAGCAGCAGCAGCAGCAGCAACAGCAGATACAGAGACTGTGTTAGATAAGTTAGCTGCTGCAGAAGCAAAGGCAGCAGCAGCTCCAGCAGAGGCACCTCCAGCAGAAACAAAGGCAGCAGCAGCGGCAGCTCCAGCAGAGGCAGCTCCAGCAGAGGCAGCTCCAGCAGAGGCACCTCCTGCAGAAACAAAGGCAGCTCCAGCAGAGGCACCTCCTGCAGAAACAAAGGCAGCAGCAGCAGCGGCAGCTCCAGCACCAGCAGCTCCTACAGGAGGTGGAGGAGAAAGTAAGTCTGCTGATGATGATGATGATGACGCATTCGAAAAGGCTAAGAAGGATGCAGAGGAATTAGAGGATTATGCCGCATTCTTGCATCAGTTAGAAATGGATTGTCAACATCAAAAACAAATATATCCTCGAGTGACTGAGAAAATTAATAGTTTCATAAATATGATTAAAAAAGAAAGAAAACAAAATAGTGAAGCACTTGGCATCGCTATTCAAAATTGCACTGAAAATCACGCTTCACCCCCATCTTTCTAAAAACATTAAAAAGAGAACTAAAAAAAAGGTAACTATAAAATATATTTTTTTAATTTTATTTTAGTAAAGTAAAGTTAAAAATAATTTTCTCTCCA
>MDSX01076723.1_pt1 | contig 11473 bp, 10 predicted proteins | sample 811141 | NCBI WGS metagenome assembly MDSX01 (sample SAMN05326642, study PRJNA326480) | marine metagenome | isolation source: seawater | place: Atlantic Ocean: South East | collected 2010
ACGTTTCCTCCCCGGCGGCTGTGCTTCAGAAAACGCCACCGCCCCTGAGGCACACCGAACCACCACGCCGTCTGAGACCGTCGCTCGGATCACCAAGCCACCATCACTGTCCCCTGGGATGGTTGGCCTAACATTATCCTCAAGAAACTCTCTACCGAGTGCCCTGACCCTCGCCTCACCCCACACAGCGGGCCGGAAAAGTTTCACAGGCGCGTCGCCTAATTTTGTCCACGCACCAGGGACCGCATCCATCGCCCTAACATGCGCTGACACCTCGTGCGCTGGTCTTGTCCAACTAATACGAGCCACGTGGCGCGACACCTTTGGAGCAAATGTAGCTGCGGTATGGTCCTGTTCTTGCTCATCAGTCGCCCCTTCACTGATCAACGCTAACGCCTCGACCAAAGCCACCGCTCCGATTCCCGACAACCGGACCGTCAACTCACTCGCTGTCTCGTCCTCCAAGATCGGCTCTGCTACCTGACAGATAATCGCGCCGGAGTCCATTCCTGCTGCCATGCGCATAATGGTCACACCCGTCTCTGAGAGACCACGCGCTATGGCCCAATTTATCGGAGCAGCGCCCCGGAGTTCAGGGAGCAGCGACGCATGTACGTTGATTGATCCCATAGGCGGAAGGTCGAGCACCTCCGGCCGCAGTATATGGCCATAAGCAACCACAACTGAGATGTCCGGCCCCAGTTGACCTATCTCCTCGAGGAACGCCTCTCCACTAGGAAGTTCCGGAGTGAACACCGGGAAATCCTGATCCAAGGCCACCTTCTTTACCGAGGAGGGCCGCAGCCTCCGTCCACGTCCTGCTGGTCTATCGGGTTGCGTCACCACGCCTACGATCTCGTAGCCCTCTGCCGAGAGTGCTCTGAGAGAAGGCACACTGAAGTCCGGAGTACCCCAAAACAAGATCTTCACCCGGTATCAACCGATGCTTCCGCCTCAATCTTCTTCCATTTCTTTAGAAGCATTCGCCGTTTGAGCATCGACACGCGGTCGATAAAAAGGATGCCGTCGAGATGGTCAATCTCGTGTTGGAGCGCTCGAGCTAAGAGGTCATCAGCCTCAACAATGATGTCATTTCCGTCAGGATCTTTCGCTTCGACTCTCACGGATACGGGACGCTGAACGACCTCTTCCAAACCTGGAATACTCAGACATCCCTCGGATTGCTTAGCGACCTCCTTGCTCTCCCAAGTCACGATAGGATTGACCAGCGCTAGGGGCTGTTGCTCAAGCTCACCATCATCATGACCTCGCAAGCCCACGACGATCACCCGGAGTGAGAGCCCGACCTGGGGCGCAGCCAGACCGATTCCATCGGCATGGTACATCGTTTCGAACATGTCACGGATGAGCGCTCCTAGGTCCTTATCGAAGACAGTAACATCCTCGGCCGGAGCGCGGAGCACGGGGTCTCCCATGTAAACGATTTCGCGAATGGCCATCAGGTACTCCCCCCTACTCTTCTGACCTCATGTTCAAATGATCCTTCTCCTCGAGCACACTGGCTACGCGGCCGCGATCAACCGTGACTCGAGTACTTTCTCCTGTCCGGACAGTGAGACGGTGTCCATCAGAATGGATAACCGTTCCAATCAAACCACCGTTGGTGACAACCTCATCACCCTTCTTCACACCCTCAACCATCTTTTCGTGCCTCTTTCGCTCCTTCATCTGCGGACGGATCAGAAGGAAATAGAAGATTGGGATAATGAGTGCGAAGTTGAGCATCATACGGAGGCCGAAGTTCTGATCCGGCGCAGCCTGCAGCAGCAGCGTTATAGGCGTCACGAAGCCTTCCCCTCTTTTTTATAGCGTTCTAACCAGTCCCTGTGCCAATGGTCGAAGCTTCCGTCAATCACTCGACGGCGGGCCTCTTCACCTAGACGGACCAGAAACCGGAGATTGTGAATCGAAATAAGTCGTAAGGGCAGCCATTCGCCCGATACAACCAGATGACGAAGATAAGCTCGATCGTAATGGGCGCAGGTATAGCAATCGCATTCCGTATCAATCGGACGGGTATCTGACCGAAACCGAGCAGCCTTAAGATTGATCTGACCCTCTATACTGGTCCAGGCAGTTCCATGTCGCGCGTTGCGCGTTGGGGCGACGCAGTCGAAAAGGTCGCAGCCTCGCTTTATGGCTTCGAGAAGATCATCTGGGTAACCGACACCCATCAAATAGCGCGGACGATCTTTTGGAAGAACATCGTCGAGCAGCTCGAGGGTCCTCCACATATCCGGCTTTGACTCACCGACACTTAGCCCTCCAATCCCGAAACCGTCCCAGTCATTTAGCGACATGAACTGTTCCGCATGCTCTCTTCGAAGGTCGTCAAAGACGTTGCCCTGAAGAACAGGGAAAAGACTTTGTTCCTTAAACTCACCCACCTGCTCCAACTCGTCGAACCGTATCCTACAACGCCGCAACCATTCGAGAGTCCGGCGGTTCGCTTGCTCAGCGGTCTGGCGATCGCATCCCCCAGGCGGGCACTCATCGAACGCCATTATGATGTCAGCACCAAGAGTACGTTGGATGTCCATGACAGATTCAGGGGTGAAAACGTGGCGAGATCCGTCAACGTGGCTCTGAAAGTCGACACCGTCGTCATGTACTTTGCGGGTGCCCCTCAGAGAAAAAACCTGGTAGCCACCACTGTCCGTTAAGATCGGGCCGTCCCAACGCATAAAGTCATGCAGTCCTCCTAGCTGCCGCACCAAATCTTGACCGGGCCTCAAGTACAAGTGGTACGTATTCGCTAGCACTACCTGCGCCCCCAGCTCTTTAACCTCCTCCATGATAAGGCTCTTGACCGTCCCAGCAGTCCCGACCGGCATGAAGGCCGGAGTCGACACACTTCCATGAGGTGTCGTTAAGGAGCCGGCGCGGGCAGAGCCCTCGGTTGCGGAAAGGGTGTAGTCAAACATGGCGGGAAAATGTAACCGCAAGGGCCGTGACGAGCCTGTTGCCCTATCATCTCTTTAACTGGCGCTACTTGCCAAAATCTAGAGCAAAGAAATGATGTAGGCTCAGTTGATCGGTCGATGGGGTTGTTTTTCCTGATCTTCAAGCCAACACGAGAAACGTGCTCATCCGCAAGAAGGCATGACCAGCATGGCGTCACCATACGAGTAAAATAGGTAGCGCTCGCGGACAGCTTCTGCATATGCCGCCATAGTGCGGTCGTACCCCCCCAAAGCGGCGACGAGCATAATCAGAGTAGACCGGGGGAGGTGAAAGTTAGTGAGCAGGCCATCAACCACCCGGAAGTTATAAGGTGGCCAAATGAAGAGGTCCGTCTGTGACCAACCAGGTCTCAACGAGCCATCATCTCGCGCGGCCGACTCAAGAGCGCGAACCGCCGTCGTACCGACCGCCCAAACTCTGCCACCATCCATTTTCGTGCGTTCGACCGCCTCGATCGCTGAGTCCGGAATGAAGTACCTCTCTACATGCATCGAGTGACCAGATGGGTGCTCGGTGTTGACCGGACGAAAGGTGCCCAGTCCCACATGAAGTGTTATCGCAGTCCGCTTTATGCCCTTTGTCTCGAATTCTTCAAGCAGATCATTTGTGAAATGCAATCCTGCGGTCGGAGCCGCAACAGACCCTCCAGTCCTCGCATAAACCGTCTGGTAGCGATCTCGGTCAAAAGGCTCTATTTCGCGATCGATATAGGGAGGCAGCGGCATCGAACCATTCCTCTCAATCGCCGTTTCGATGTCCAAATCACTCTTCAATCGTACCAAACGGTTTCCTGATGGCAGTACCTCGAGAATTTCGACACTCAGCTCGGTCCCTATTTCTACCACATGCCCCGCTCGAAGCTTCCTGCCGGGCCTGACCAGTGCCTCCCAGAGTGCAGGGTCCTCCCCCGAGCCGCTGCGCTTTAACAGCAGAACTTCCGCCTGGGCGCCCGTAGTTTTCTGCCCATTCAATCGCGCCGGTAGGACCTTGGACTCATTCACAACCAGTAGGTCACCAGGGCTTACCAAGCTCACAAGATCCCGGATCGTGTGATGCCCGAACTGGCCAACTCCGGGGACGACAAGAAGGCGAGCCTCGTCTCGCCTTTTAGCAGGACGCTGCGCAATCAACTCACGCGGCAACTCGTAGTAATAGTCGGAGACCTTATCACTCACGGCGCGTACTCAGCTGATCGCCGGATAGGGCCAGCCTTACTCCTTCTCGGTGAACAGAGATGCCTGGTTCCCATGATCAGCATCCTTCCCCGAGTCGGGCAGCGTATATCCAAGGTGACGGAATGCACGCTGCGTAGCCACACGCCCTTGAGGCGTGCGTTGCAGAAATCCCTCCATAATGAGGAAGGGCTCGTAGACCTCTTCTAGGGTAGTCGGGTCTTCGCCCATAGCGACAGCCAGTGAGTTTAGTCCAACTGGCCCACCCTCAAACTTTTCAATCAGGGTCTTCAGCACGTGTCCATCCATCTCATCGAGCCCGTACTCATCGACATCAAGAAGCTTTAAAGCCGCCTGAGCCACATCTCGATCTATGCTGCCGTCAGCTCGTACCTGAGCGTAGTCTCGCACCCGCCTCAGAAGTCGGTTAGCCACGCGCGGAGTTCCCCGTGATCGTCTCGCGATCTCTTCGGCCCCGTCCTCTGTGGTATCGATGGCCAGAATGTCAGCACTTCTCCTGACAATCGTTACTAGCTCGGCGGGAGGATAGTAGTTCATACGCTGCACAATCCCGAAGCGAGCCCGCATAGGTGCAGTGAGCGATCCGAACCGGGTGGTGGCGCCCACCAAGGTGAAACGCTCAATCTTCATGGTCATTGTCTGTGCTTTAGGACCGTCTGACAGCCGAATATCTACCTGCCAGTCCTCCATCGCCGGATAAAGAAACTCCTCAATGATCGGACGAAGCCGATGGATCTCGTCGATAAATAGAATGTCACCCTCGCGCTGGTTCGTGAGGATACCCACCAGGTCGGCCGGCTTCTCCAGTACAGGGCCAGACGTCGTCTTTATGTTGACCCCCATCTCCCTTGCAAGCAGCGTGGCCAGGGTTGTCTTACCCAAGCCCGGAGGGCCATGGAAGAGCACGTGGTCAAGTGGCTCCTTCCTCAGTTGTGCAGCCTCGATCGCTATAGACAAGGCTTCACAGACCTTCCCTTGCCCGATGAATTCGGAAAGGCGGGTTGGTCGGAGCGATGGCTCTACCTGAGCGTCCTCCGAGAGCGACTCGGGCGTCGTAATCTGAGTGTGCTCAGTCATAATCTTTTTACCCCGCTAGAACTCGTCGGATCAGTTCATCAGTCGAATCCGGCGCTCCCTCTTGAAGCACTTCTCGAACCGCTTTGTCCGCATCAACGAATGAATACCCAAGCGCGATAAGGGCCTGAACGGCCTCCTCTGCCCCACTGGACGTGCCGACTTCTCCTGCAGAAGTCGGAAGGACCGCCAAATCGGCAACTTTGTCGGCAAGATCCAACGCAATCTTCTCTGCTTTCTTTTTTCCGATTCCGCTGATCTGCTGTAAAGCAACCGTATCCTTTTCGACAAGCGCACGCGCCAATCGGCCAGCGGAATAGGTGGACATCATCGCTAGGGCGACCTTGGCCCCTACACCGGACGCCGTTAGCAGACGCCGGAACAGAGATCGCTCGTGATCGTCGATAAATCCATAAAGAGCCACCGAAGTCTCGCTTACAACCTGCACCGTCCGAAGCTCGATCGCTCCTCCCGTTGAAGGGAGACGTTCAATGACTGATAGCGGTGCCTCGACCTCGTATACGACTCCCCCCTTCGTCTCAATTTCGACCCAATCTCCATCCCGACTCAGCAGAGTTCCTTGCAGCCGGGAAATCATGTGAGGACACTCCCTACCATGCAGTGGCACAACGCAGCTGCCACACCGTCGGCGGCGTCAGCCGGAGTAGGGATTTTCTTCAGCTTGAGCTGCTGCTGTACCATAAAGCCAACCTGATCTTTTGTTGCGTTACCGGTCCCGGTGACGGCTTTCTTGATCTGCCGGGGCGCATACTCAGCAATCATAACTTCGTGATGAGCAGCAGCCAGAAGAATCGCACCACGAGCGTGTCCAAGCTTCAGGGCACTCTGAGCGTTCTTCCCTTGAAATACTGTCTCTACAGAGACCGCATCAGGTTCATGCCGACCAATCAGCGCGAAAACGGCATCATAGATTTCTCGAATCCTGACCTGAAGTGGTTCACTGGTAGAAGTTCGAATCACGCCGCACTCGACCAAAGACACGGATGAATCTGACGCCCGGCGCACGACGCCATACCCTGTCGCCGCGGTCCCTGGATCGATTCCTAGGACTAGACTCACATCGCCTCGGCGAGAACTGCTTCATCGATGTCTGCGTTTGAGTGGACCTTCTGGACGTCATCTAGTTCGTCGAGCGCCTCGAGAAGCTTTACCAACTTTGAAGCCTCCTCGCCGGCCACCGCTACTTCGTTCTTCGGGATCCTGGTGAGCTCGGCTGACGAGAATTGAATGCCGGCATTCTTGAGACCCGCTTCTACCGAGCTGAAATCCGAGACCTCCGAGGTCACTATGAACTCTTCGCCATCTCCGGCGACGTCTTCCGCTCCTGCCTCAATCGCAGCCTCGAAGACGTCGTTCTCAGAATGCTTCGATGCTTCAATTACGATCTGACCCTTCCGTTCAAACTGCCACGCAACCGAACCATCTGTCCCAAGACTACCATCACATTTTGATAGAGCGTGACGGATATCGGCCACCGTCCGATTAGTGTTGTCCGTTAGACACTCAATGTAGAGCGCTACACCACCCGGCCCGTAACCCTCATACGTCACCTCCTGGTAGTCGACGCCTTCGAGTTCACCGGTACCTTTCTTTATCGCCCTCTCGATGTTCTCCGCTGGCATCGATGCGGCCTTGGCTGTCTCCACCCCTAGCCGGAGACGGGCGTTGAACTCTACGCTCCCGCCTCCCTCCTTGGCCGCCACTGTGATCTCACGTATCAACTTGGTGAAGAGCGCTCCTCGCTTCGCGTCATTAACGCCCTTCTTACGCTTGATCTTCGACCACTTGTTATGGCCAGCCACGAATCCTCCAAAGCATCTCGGTCGAGGACACTCGACCTCAGTTCTCACATACTCAAACCAACATTACGCCAAAAGCCGCGAGGCTTCCTTTTGTAAAAGGCTTACTCCACTTCAACAGACCTTACAGCTTCGACTATAGAGTACGTGTTTTTCAGGATTGCCACAGGTGTTCCAGACCCTTTAATAAGAGACATCTCTGATTCTGAAGTACCCGCTCACAATGAACATCCCTGTCAACTATCGAAATAGTTTCCTGTTATTTCAGCAACTTAAGAGAAACTACTGCATCTCTTTCATGTGCTTGATGTAGAAGTTTCAGAAGTAGCTCTATCATTCGCCCACTCATGTGCATCGGCGAAAAGATCGTGTGTGTGCAGGTATCTAAAGGTTCCGGCTCGACCCCCCAGCCTTAGGTTTTCGAACGAGCCCATATACTCCAATAGCCTGGACGCCGTCCCTGCGGCATTAAGATCCAGAATCGGGTAAGCGTTGGAGAGCCTAACGCTGTGGACACCAGTGATGGGACCCAGTTCTAGCCCGGTCGCAGGGAGCGCCCTCAGCACCTCTGTCTCAAAATCGTTATCAGACATCATCCACCACTTTTCCTGGTCCGAGCATGGAATTTCGAGAACGATGGCAGTAGATCCGACGGGTGCCATCTCCGAGCTTCGATTCTTAGGCTCGTACAGTCGAGTGAAAGGGATAGACTTTTCGGGGAAATACAGTGACGCCGAGCTTGAGACCGTGTCTTGATCAAGCCTTACAATGCAGAGCCTCAAGTGACGATAACTCAGGGATCGAGCGGCCCGCCTGATACTTTCTTCGGCTGGCGGGTCGAGTAACTCGACTAGTCGGGGCAGAGGAATCGTGCTTACTACTTCACCTTGGACCTGTTGGCACTCGCCCAAGACATCTAATGAAAGGACTCTCTGACCGTCGTGAGTGATACGAGTTACAGGCGCATCAGTATGCAAATACTCTTCACCGATATGGTCCACGAGTGCATCGACGAGCATACCGAAGCCGCGCGTGGGATAATAGAAAGCACCATCGAGGTGCCTCGTCGTCGCACTCGCGCCCAACAACAACTCCCGAAGAACGGAACCTAGCGTCAGGCCACTGAGGCGACCCCCAGCTACCTTCGGGTCAAGTTCATCGGCTCGCCGGCCCCAAAGTTTCTCCGAATAGTTGAGTAGGAAATTCCCAGCGAGAGTAGGCCCATACCGAAGAACAGCCAGCTCCTCGAAAGTCGTTGGAGTGTCGACTCGGTTAGGGATGATATTCTCTGCTAGAACCCGAAAGAGCCCTTTGGGGCCCATGCGTATAGCAGCGTTTAAAGGTTTGAGTGGAAAGTCGATCCCGCTCCCTCGCCATATAATCTGACTCGGTGCCTCCACCCTCCTCAGGTCAGACCCCAGGAGACGATGGAACGCCTCGGTAGCAACAGTATTCCGATCGTGGAGCCGATGAGCCCCCGTATCGACTAACGCTTCCCCGAATCTAAGCGTCCTTCCGTTACCACCGAGAAAAGGTGCCGCCTCAAATAACCTGATCCGCTCGCCTTCTAGGTTCGCAAAGTAAGCGAAAGCGAGCCCCGCTAGCCCTCCACCCAAGATGGTCGTGGGGGTCGAGTGTGGGTGAGCGTTAGTGGCCTGATGTGTATACATAGAGAGGGATCTCGGGCCACATGCGATTAACAAAGGGATTGTGATAAAAGGTCGACTTCGTTTCCGGGGTCTCATTTTCCAAACGCATTCCGATAGAGACAATCGGAAAACCCGCTTCTCGATCCGAGTTGAGCAAAGCCATCGCTTCCCGGTCATCCACCTCTACGAAAGTTGCATCAACCCCCTGGACCTCAAGCATGAAGGTCACCAGAGGTACGGCCACTACCGTCAAGTCCGGCTCAGCCTCTGAGATGCCTCTCACGTGCTCAACTACCTGAGCGATCGCTGTCGGCTCTTTATGCTGAGCTACCAAGACCATCGCTACTAAGGCGTACGCTAGAACTCCAGAAGCAACTATCCCACGCCCTATTCTTTTTCGCACCACCTCTACAGCCCCAATCGATAGCACCAAGAGAGCGACAATTAGCAGAGGCAGCACGTGCCGACTTTTGTAGAGGACGTTCTGGTAGAGCACCATCCAAATCGAGTATAGAACGACACACGGTAAGAGCCATCGCAGCGCAAAGGCTGACCAACCCCGATCTCGTGACTCAAACTTTTGAGTAGTCAGCGCCACGAATAATACTCGGCCTCCAATAGCGCTGACCGCGACAGCGACCACAGCGGTAAGCAGGTGCCGGCCAGGGAGCCATGCTCCGAGACCGTCAGCCCAAATAGCCTCAATAGCCCGGCTAATACGGCCACCGGAGGAAATCGACTCTGAAAGGACCGTCCCCCCAAATTCCGTGAAATGACCGACTGTCTGTCGCCCCGCCGCACTGATCATAGGCTCCCATCCCGTGTAGGCGATTAGTGGGACGAACCACACCAAGGTCCCGATAACCGTAGAACCGAATAGTGCGGCCCTGGCCCTCGGGACACTCCAAGCAACTCCGGCTAAAGGAATCAACGCAAACGGAACGTAAGAAAGCCGCAATCCTCCTAGCAGTCCGAACAAGGTTCCGGCTATGAGAGCGTCAGCCGTCCGCCCTTCACGCATCGCACGGATCGCAAACCCTACCGTCGCAAGAACCACAGCTGCACCTAACAGGTCAGGCATGTACCTGTTGCCGAGTAACCACACCATAGGGTTCCAGAGCACCAACACCGTCCACGCTAAACCCTCGGGCGAGCGTAGTCGATTCCCTGGGAGCAGGAGGAGACCTGCTGCGACTAGCAACACAGTTGCCAAACCACCTACCACTGCAAACGCCACAGAGAAACTGCCGGTAAGCACATAGATCGGCTTAACGATGGCCCAGAACACTGGATAACCAGGAAAGTGTGGTTGCAACGCAGTAAGATCGTACTTGTCCGCGACCGCTAGGGCGAAACGAATACTGTCCGGATCTTCGAGGTATGTGACTCTTGTGATCAGGCGCGTGATAACACACCAAACGGCAAGCAAAGCCCAAAGCGGGGCCTCCCCCCAAGGGGAGACCCCGCCAGTTGATTCTCTATCCAGTCGCATACGCGACAGGATGCGTGACGGACTACCAGTCCGCCATGTTTGTGTCGGAGAACCCATACGCAGCCTTCAGTATATCCTTGGCCGCCTGGAGGTCTGCTAGGTACGCATCGGCCTCCGTCGACCCAACCGCGGCATATACCGGAGCATTCCCCATTAGGGCATGCAACGCTATCACCGATGCCTCAGAGATGATCGCCATCGGACCACCGGTAGCGTCACCGCGGTATCCGAACTGGAGAGCGAAGGTGAAGCCCTTCATCTCGCCCCAGTGCTTGTTCAGGTCGTAGTTGTTCTTACCCGCGATTTCGGCAGCCGTCAGAGTCGCCATATCATCCATGGAATCGTTGATATAGTGAACGACAGTTGCTGCGAGCACTTTCTCGAAACCTTCCGAAGCGGCCTTTCGATGAGTCGCCAGAGCGGTCATATCACCGTTTACGATCGCAGTCCGACCGGCTAAGAAGGCGTTGAATATATCAGCGCTAAAATCGACGCCTGTGCCACCTTTGTCTCGCTTGGCTGCATTACGTGAGATGCCGAAATTGTACTCGGTCGTGAAGGTGAGTGTACCGTCAGAGTTACTGTCCTTTGCGTAGTCACTCAGACTTCCTGCTAGCTCTACATCGGTGTAGCTCGCGTAGTCTCGGGCTGCACCGAAGTAGCCGAACGCCTCATCGAAACGATGTTCCTGCGTGGTATCGTCTGCCCCGTCGGAGCGCGGCTCGGTGTTATCACGATCCAGAATGTCTGCTAAATACTTACTGGACAGTTGGTCGAAGAGGAGCGCCCCAATCAGTACCTTATTAACCATCTGACTGAGATCGAGACCCTCCGCGGTGTTGTAGACTGCTTTCGTTCCTAGCTTGCTGGCGTCCGCAGCGTTCGTAGCTATCGTCGTAAAGAAGCTCTGCATGAGCTCATCAACTGTGATGTCGGCTGCGTTGCCCACGATTCCAGCACTGCCGAGCAAGACTTTGTCCGTTCCTTGGCGGCCCCTTATTTTCTTGCCCGACGACACGTCCTCGTAAGTCGTCGCGCTCGCAGTAAGACCATCAGGAACGGTAGTCAGGATATTCAAGCCTGTATCGGCATAGTCATAGATTCCGTTGAGATCTGCGACCGTGACCGCGGCAGCTCCAGCACTTGAGAGGCCACCGATCAAGATCTTCAGGTCCTGCAACTGAAGCTGTCGTGCGATCTGTCCCGAAATACCGACAGAACTCTCACCTGTATTAAAACGGCTTTCAAAATTATACGTCG
>MDSX01064544.1_pt1 | contig 11470 bp, 9 predicted proteins | sample 811141 | NCBI WGS metagenome assembly MDSX01 (sample SAMN05326642, study PRJNA326480) | marine metagenome | isolation source: seawater | place: Atlantic Ocean: South East | collected 2010
AGGTCGAGGAGTATGGATTCCGATGGACCATGGTTTATCTGGATATCCTGAACATGGATTAGACAGGATGGATTTGGTGATCGATTTTGCAATCAAAGGACGTGCTGATGCAATAGTTTTGCAGAAAGGAGTCTTGACCCATCAATATCAGCGAACATCTTGGGATAGATTTGTGTGTCATCTTTCTGCTTCGACAGTTCATGGAGGTCCTAATTCACAGTCTAAAGTAACTGTAGGTGATGTCGAAGAAGTAATTTCTAGAGGGGCAGTTGCTGTTTCAGCACAAGTGAATCTTGGAGATGATGCTGAGCCTGAGATGCTCTATGATATGGGTCAAATTACTTCTGATTCTTGGAATCATGGAGTTCCAACCTTAGGAATGGTTTACCCCAGAGGTCCTAATTTAATTCTTGATCCTGACGACGAAACAAAAGGTGTAGCACATGCTGCACGAGTGGCATTTGAATTGGGATGTGATGTTGTAAAAGTACCTTGGACAGGCTCGATTGAGTCATTCCAGAAGGTTACTTCAGCGGTTCCCATTCCAGTACTTATCGCAGGCGGTACCAGTTCTTCATTCTCAGATACTCTTGAAATCGTTTCACAATCAATGATTGCAGGAGGTTCAGGTGTATGTATGGGTCGTCAGATTTTTGGTTCAGAGAATCCCTTGCATAGGTTGTTAGCTCTACGTTCTATTATACATGGAGATCTTGGTCTAAATGAGGCTTTGAGAATTCTCCATGCTGAAGATATTGAAGAGTTCCTCGTATAAAATCGATATTAATCTAGGGTGCAAATATGGAGATTTGGTCAGAGGTGAAAAATCCTCCAGAATTCCCATTTGTTTCTGATAGAATCCTTTCAGAAAACTCGGATGGCGTTATTCGCAAAGACATTTCAGATAATTCTGATCGTGAGTCAATTCGAAGTTTATTGGGCATGGTTGAATGGATTCAAGTTTATTGTCCTGATTGGACTATGATTCCTTTAGAGAATTTGATTGCAGATGCATCTGGTACAGGTACTCGAATATGTGCTGAAATAAATAAAATTGAAGATATCCAAGGAGCAATATTTGCTTTAGAAATTGGTGTAGATGCATTATTGCTTCCTTGTGATGAAGATATGTGGTCAAAAGCACAGATATTGCGACATAAAAGGTCTGATAGGTCAGTTCAGAATTCAAATTTAGAAATGATTGAGGTTACTATTGATTCAATAGAAGATGGTGGAATTGGTGAGCGAGTTTGTATTGATTTAATTGAGCGCATGAAGCCTGATGAAGGACTGTGTGTAGGTTCATTCTCATCATGTATGGTTTTGGTTCAGGCCGAGGTAAATGAGAACCCACACGTGCCTACCAGACCCTTTCGTGTAAATGCTGGAGCAATACATGCTTACGTCTTATCTGGCGATAATAATACTCAATATCTTGAAGAATTACAATCAGGCATGTCTGTCTCAATAATTTCAGTAAATGGGCAACATCGTTCATGTTCTGTTGGAAGAGTAAAAATTGAATATCGACCATTCTTAATGATTCGATTTAGTTCAGATAATGGAATAAATGGACAAATTCTTCTACAACAAGCAGAGACAGTACGTTTACTAACTTCTTCAGGAACATCAATCGATGTAACTTCTCTAAAAGTTGGAGAAAAAGTCTTGGCAATGACTCTTGGAAGCGCTAGGCATATGGGTAAGAGCGTCCCTTCGATGGCCAAGGAGGTCTGATTATGGCGGTTCTAGGTCGAGGTACAGCCTATGGTTCATGTTCTCTACTACATGCTTTAGGTGCCGGTTACGGTGCTTCTCTGTCGCTCGATATGCCTGCAAAAGTAATGATAAGAGATAACCCTGATAGACAAGAAATTGTCGATCCTCATGGATTATTGGATGCCGTAAAAACTACGTGGACTGAGGCAGGCCTTCCTTTTGGTGAACAATTTCATTGGATGGTTCGTTCCGAAGTTCCTATGGGGATGGGTCTCAAGTCAAGTTCTGCGGTAGCTGCTGCTGCTGTCTTGGCTCTTGCAGATGCTACGGATACGTCTCTAGAAATTTTTCAAGTTGTTGATTTAGCAGTCCGTGCTCAAATTACTGCCGGATGTACAGTTACTGGTTCAGTAGATGATACATGGGCTGCAGTCACTCCAGGTTGGAAAGTAGTCAATCCCCAAGTGCCCGTTGAAGAAGGGATTGCGTTAGAAGGACTTTGGCCTGAACCTGAAGAATGGGCAGTTTTCGTTGTTGAGAGAGGAGAAAGAACTGCTGAAATAGATGCTCAATCATTTGCTCGTGCACAAATGCATTTTCAGAAGTCGTTAATGGCCATTCAACAGGGTGCATTAGATAATGCAATGACCGAAAATGGAAGAGGTGTAGCACTTTCAACTGCAGATCAAATTGGAAGGAAAATTTGTAACGATCTTCATGTTTGGGGCGCTCGTTGTGCCGGTATTTCAGGATCAGGTCCTTCGATTGTTTTCATGATACCTTCTGTCAATGAAGCTGCGATAGATCGAATTTTAGATTCTTTGAGCGGAAGAGGACTCTCCGTTTTTGAGACAGCAATTCGTACAGAGTGAGGGAATTTTATGGGCATGCGCCTTGGTGAGTCACTGTCTCTAGTTCTTTTTGGTGAAAGCCATGCTACTGGAGTAGGTGTCTTAATTGAAGGTTTACAACCTGGTATTCCTATCGATTTAAAATCTATAGAACGTGACCTTGAAAGAAGAAAACCAGGAAGAAAGGGACTATCTCAGCGAAGTGAATCAGATATTCCAAAGGTTCTCAGCGGAGTTCATGAAGGATATTCAACAGGATGGCCTTTGGTTTTGTTTGCAGAGAATTCAGATGTTCGGAGTTCAGATTATAAATTTCTTCCAGACCATCCTCGTCCTGGACATGCAGATTTAGTTGAACAATATCGAACTGGTGGTAAAGCAGATCCACGTGGAGGAGGCAGCCATTCTGGAAGACTCACTTGGGGTCTAGTAGCTGCTGGTTCTGTAGTTAGTCCTATTTTAGATTCAGCTGGGTGCTCAGTATTTTCCCATATGGCTGCTTTGGGTGATGACGAGACTGATGATTTAGCAGTTCTTCTTTCGTCAGATATTACTGGAAATATGTCTAGATTAAATTGTATGGATCCTATTGCTGCAGATCGATTTGTAGACCGAATTGAACGTCTTCGTAAAGAGAAAGATAGCCTTGGTAGCCGAGTTGATGTTATTGTGAGAGGGTTACCAATTGGAATTGGAGATCCATGGTTCGATGGAATTGAACCAGCTTTGTCAAAAGGATTGTTTGGGATTCCTGCTGTTCGTGCAGTAGAATTTGGTCATGGTGTCAAATCGTCATTAATGCGAGGTAGTGAACATAATTCCGTTTGGGAATCCGGTGATAATAATACTCCAATTCAATCAGAAGGAGGGGATGGTGCTATCGGAGGAATTACAACTGGATCTGATATTCGAATCAGTGTTCATTTCAAACCACCAAGTAGTATTCCTACTGTTCAGAATACTTTGCATCTTCCTTCTGGAGAATTACGCCCTCTGGTGGTGGGGGGGCGTCATGACCCAGTTCTTGCTCCTCGAGCGACTCCAGTTGTTCAAGGCGTAGTCCGTTTTTTGATTGCTGACCTTTTATTGACAAAAACACGTCCATTTTAGTAAGTACCTCTTCCGAGTAGCATGATCGTCCCCGAAGACACATTCAGAAGTGTGTTGAAATTCGGGGGATCTTGTCTTAAATCGTCCCAAGATATTTCTGCAATCGCTGAAAGAATTTCTGAAATTGATCATTATCCAGTTGTTGTAGTTTCAGCATTTTTTGGAGTGACAGATCGTCTCTTTGATGCCATTCATGAAGCAAAAGAAGGAAGATTACATGTTCCTACATTTGTCCATTGGATACGCACACATCATTCTGCAGTTACTCCCGAAATTTTAACAGCATCAAATCTAGAAACATTTGAAGAAGCGTTACAAATTCTTCATTCAAATTTGTGTAAAATTTCTTCACCTGGGGCTGAACAAGAGGTATTGGTTACTGGAGAGAGATTGGCAACTACTTGTTTAGAAGCGGCTTTAATCGCTCGTGGAGTGACTTGTAAATCATTTTGGGCTGAAGAAATTCCTATTATTGTAAAAGGGCGTGAACCATTCATTCGAATAGATAGATCTGTAACTTCTGAATTAATTCATCTTCCAAACGACATAATTCCATTATGTGCTGGATGGTATGGAATTGATTCAGATAATGTATTATCTACACTCTCTAGAAGTGGATCTGATTGTACTGCTGCATGTATTGCCTCTGCTATTGGTGCTTCGTCTGTAGTAATTTGGAGAGATGTACCTGGCGTTCTAAGCATAGATCCTTCGTGGGGTATGCCAGGACGTAGAATTCCTTACTTGAATTATGATGAAGCTGTTGAAATTGCATCTTATTCTTCTCGTCTTCTTCATCCTGATGCTATCGAACCGTTAGTTGAATCAGGAATTCCTCTCATTATTCGGCCTCTACATCATCCAAGTGAACCAGGAACATTCGTTGGCCCATCCATTTCCGTAGGACGCCCTCATGTTCGTGTTTTAGTTTGCCACAGAAGACGATTTGATATTCTTTGGAGGGTTCGATCTGGTTCCCAATTATCTAGAAATTTAACTGGATTAGGTAGATCACTACATCAAAAGAGAATTAGAATTTGGTCTATTCGGGCCGATCAAGCAGGTATTAGAGTATTAGTTGATGAGAAAGATCTTCCTAGGGTGGAATCTGCGATTTTATCATTTGATTCTGACGCAAAAATCGATTTAGGTCATCCAATTGCATTACTAAGTCTATTTGGACAGGGTATTTCTAACGATCAGGAAATTCGTTCTTCGCTTCTTAATTCATTACATGATCAAGGTTGTCATCCAGAAGAAATGAATCAAGAAGGTACAGAACATGGGATTCATTTGTTAATTCCTGATAGCGAGGCAGTTCACACCGTAGGTTGTCTCACAGATATGTTTGAACTATTAGATGCTGAGTGATTAATCATCTGCATTTTCTCTGAATTGTTGGATTCTCAGAGGGAGATTAATTGCAAACATTCCCGCTACAATCAAGAACACCAACATCGTACCTAAAGCAACTCCATATACGCTGGTTAACTCTACAGATTCGGACATTCTTAGAGCAGCAGTATCATCTATTACTTGGATAAACCATGGTATGATTACATTTACGAATAGAGTAAGGAAGGCAACAGTTCCAGCGATTAGAGGAGTTAATATCAGAGATGCTTGATAGCGACTCAAGACTTTCTTCTCATTCATCACATATACTTCCCCTGTTCTTATTGAAGTATCAAGCATTGAGAAACGGATTACCCCGTTACTAAGTTCAATGTACATCACAAGGAAAACCGCATACAATACTAATAGTGATTTTTGAGCACCTTCACTGTCTGGAAGTAGGTCAGCAGAAAAGGTAACAGTACTAGCAGCAAACCTTAGTGAAATTAGAATGAACAATACATATGATCCAAGTAAAAATCGTGCATCTCGTTGAAAAATTCCCCAAAAGCCGGTCATGATACTTCCTAGAATAATCAGTACATGAAGTGCAGTTCCAATTGCAGGAACATTCAGAATATCACCGAGAGCAAACCAAGGTGTACCTACCTGAGGGGTAACAATGTAAGTTAATACAGCAAGAACAACCATTGCTCCAGCACTAGCAAATTGTAAATTCTGCACATTTTTAGCTGCAGGAAGGAATTTCATTTTTGGAACAAGTGGTCCACCGAATAGACTTTCGACAAATGATGGGATTGTTACTTCAGGTATAGCATCCTTTGGTATCTCGGTAGATGAAGTAATTTTTCCTGCAGCTTTCTTTCTACTTGGTGCACCAGAACGAACTGTTTTTCCATCATAAAGATGTGATGTATCATTACTTACAGTCATTATTCTTCCCCCTTAGAATCCTCTAGCTCCGGCTAATGCAGTAGATAGAAGCATATCTGGTTCCCAATCCATTACATTGGCTCCAAGGCCTCTTAATTCGCTGATCAATATATCACGTTCAGTCTTGAGGACTTCATATCCGGTTCTATCAAGTCTCCTTGCATCAAATTCGAATTCAAGGCTACTAGGGGAAAGAAGAGTTACATCGAAATCCCTTGCACGGAAATCTCTGACTGCATCTACAACTGTAGGGTCGTCTTCTAATGGACTGAGAATAATGATTGGACTTCCCTTGTTAATGTGGGGCATGATTCGATTGGTGACTACCTTTAGAGGAGTATTTCCTCTTGCCATTGCTCCAGCAAGTTTTGTGAGAAGGATGTACAGTTGCTTTTTCCCAGTATCTCTATCAACACTGACAATTTCATCGCCATAAATTACCAAACCTACTGAATCTCTTCGAGAAAGGAAGTATTGTGCTAAACTAGCAGCCGCCCTAGTACTGTAGACCAGAGAGTTTCTACTTACTGGGCCTGTTTCCGAAACATTTCTGCTATCTATGATTAAGATAATGTCACTTACTGCATCTCTTTCAAAATCATTAACCATCATTTTTCCTGAACGTGCAAATGCTTTCCAATTCACCTTTCTCATTGGATCTCCAGGTACATACTCGCGAAGGTTGTAGAAATTAGAACCTTCACCTGGCTGCCTGATATTTACTGCACCTGTGAATATTTTTGGAACCTTACTCTTTACGAACGCATCTTTGACATCTTCCATTTTGGGGAATACCAAGAAGTCATCGTAAAGATGAATTTCTTTTTCTCTATGGAATAGACCAAAAGTATCCTGAACTCTAACAGCTACTGGACCAACTGTGTAAAATCCTCTGAGAGGGCATTCAAGTGAATATTTGAGTTCAGTTTCTCTCCTTCCACCTAACTCCATTAATGCATAATTTGCACCTTTCTTTACTCTCATAACTTCAGGGACACTATCTCTTACTTCTAAGATTCTTGACAAGTTTGACAGGTTCTGAATTCGAAGAGTTACGTCAATATCGCTATCTTCGAAAACACGTGCTTGTGAAAGTTGTCTCATCGCATTTAGATTTCTAAATTCTGCCCCTTCATCAAATTCTTGATCCTCAATTCTTCTTCCAGATGCAGATACATCTGCATGTGATGTCCTGAATGCAGCATATGTTAGGAACGATAAGAAAACTACTGCAACAGTTACTAATTGTTGATTTCTCAGTACTAATCCTAACAAGTATAGAGCAGCTGCCAACGACGCAAACATCGCAGACTTCCTACTCCATGCCATGAGAATACCCCTCTCAAAATTACTCCGAGCTGAATCAGACCGTTGGGACAGGAACCTGTCTTAGGATGTCTGAAACGACCTCTTGAGTTTCTAGTCCCTTGATCTGGTGTTCTGGCTTTAGAATTAGTCTGTGAGAAATTGCAATTGGCGCAACTGCCTTCACTTCATCAGGTGTAACAAAGTCACGGCCACGAAGAGCGGCTGCGGCTCTGGAAGTCTTGAGAAGAGCTTGAGAACCACGAGGAGATGAACCAACAAGAACACGAGGATCTTCACGAGTTCGGGATACAATTTCTACCATATACATTCTAACTGCTGGATCGACATATACGTCCTCACAAGCTTGTTGCATTGCAACAACTCTAGCAGGGTCGGTGATTACATCTACATCAACAGCATCCTTCTTTCTGGTAATACGTCGAGCTAATATTTCATCTTCATCAGCTCTATCTGGGTAACCAACACTCATCTTGAACATGAAACGGTCAAGTTGTGCTTCTGGCAATGGATAGGTACCTTCCTGTTCTACGGGGTTCTGAGTAGCCATAGTTAGGAACGGAGCTGGAAGTTTATGAGTAACAGTTCCGATAGTAACCTGTTTTTCTTGCATTGCTTCTAGAAGAGCTGCTTGAGTCTTTGGAGGAGCACGATTGATCTCGTCAGAAAGTAGTAGGTTACAGAAAATCGGTCCGGGTTTGAACGTAAATTCTCCCTTCTTAGCATCATAGATGTTTGTACCTGTGATATCTGCAGGTAGAAGGTCAGGAGTAAATTGTACACGCTTGAAATCACAACCTAGCGCATCTGCGAATGTATTAGTCATCAAAGTCTTAGCAAGACCAGGATAATCTTCGAAAAGTAGATTTCCATTAGAGAGGATATTTATCATTACATTGTCAATAACGTGAGCCTTTCCAATAATTACCTTCTGAACTTCAGTAGAAATTGCTTGAGAAATCTGTCCAACAGCTGCTAATCGCTCTCTAACTTCTGGGCTACTCTGGTGACGTGGAGCAGCAGGTGCAGGCGCTGGTGCTGCAGGAGCAGGTGCAGGTGCTGCAGGTGCAGGTGCAGGTGCAGGTGCAGGTGCAGGCGCTACCGGAACGGGAGGCGCAGGGGCTGCTGGGGCGGCTGGGGGCGCAGGTGCGCCAGGTGCATTTGGGGGGGGAGGTGGGGCTGCCATGTTCTTTCACTATCCTTTGGGGTTTTCACTTCTTCCCCCATTTGCGAATACTCGTGAGTAACTCACGAAGTTCTTGGGGGGAATATGTTCTCGTGGTACTGTAAGCCAGTTCCACTAATCTAGGATCTCCAATCATCTGTTGAACCTCTGCTGGAGTTTTGAGAGCCATTTGGTCACGGGTAAGGTCGTAAAATACTCTCACTTTAGCGAAAAGAGCCTTTTGTACACGTTGTCGATATTGGGTTGAGTCCAGTTTCGTAGGCCGTTCTCTAAATCTAGTGAGATCAAACACATGTCTCCAATTAGCCTTCTCCGGTACTACCATAATAGAAACTAGTAACAGTAGTCCAAGATTGAGGATAATTAACCACTTCAAGAAATCATCAGATGTAAGTAGAACAATAGTACTGATTGTCTCGATGAATGGTTGGGAAGCGACTCCAGTTACGTGTCTGCTTTCATCAAAAACAATATTGAAATTGTCCCTTTGATTTTTTATCGTATTTGCTAGATCGTTGTTATCTAATTCCATCATGTCCCATATTAATGCATGAAAGTAAGCATGATTACCCTGCCAGAAATCTCCTCCAGTCAATTCATTCTGCCAACAGTTAGCGCCAGTGCATTCGTCTGAAAGCCCCGCTTCCATAGCTCTTGATAGAGTCCAATATTGATTAGCAAATACTTCGTCATCAGCGACAAAGACAATACTTCCCGTTACAGTCAAATCTCCTATACCAGAATCCGAATCTCCTGCAGCTCCTCGAAGAAGGTCAGATGTAACAATTCCAGGATAATCAATCCTTACAGTTAATGCAATATCTCCAGGAGCATCATTTTCAAGAGTTCCTTCTTTACCATCTCTTGCAATATCGATAAATGCTGCTTTAGATGCATAAGAAAGAACATTGATGTCACGCTCAATGTAGTCAGAAGATTCCGGATCGTCAGTATCAAGTGCTCCTACCTTTATCCCAGTTGGTTGACGAAACATCATTGGCATACGACATGAATCTAGAATTTTATTTTCTATCATTTGATCTGAACAACCAGTGCTTTTCTCGCTATCTTGCATCTCAGAATCATCCTTGTTGATACTATGTAATCCCCATACGTTTGTAGGGTGCATGAATTCGTCACCATCTTCATTGATGATTCCATACATTTGTTGGCTATCATACAATGGAGCATCATAGTAGGTTAACCCAAACATTCCTGCAAGAGTATTGGCATTCGAATTATCTGCTGCTACTACAACCTTACCTCCTTCCTTTGTTACAAAATCATAAATTGATTGTGCTTCAGTTTCATCTATTGGCTTTTCCGGTCCAACAATTAGAAGCATTGTAAGATGTGGTTTTTTCCAATCATTTACTAACATTGGAGTAGAGATTGTGTTGGCGATATTATATCCTTGACTTTCAACATCATCTCCTATTTGTGCACCTCTAGGCCCCAAAGTAGTCCTTACATCAGACAATTGTGATGCATCGGATGAATCCTCATATGCGCTGTAAGAGGTTTCCTTTCCTGCAGCGAAGGCCATTGGAAGTAACAAGACCATTAGTAGGGTAGTGATAAGGGCAATAGCAACAACTGTGTTGAAGCGACTTCCTTCATCTCCAACTGCCATTTCAATCACTGTCATTGGGCGTCTTTCTCGGTACGCCTGCTTCTTCCAAACCTATACCACGCATATATGTTGTCCAATACCGATTCTAGCAAAATCGAATGACTGGTCTAAAATAAGGTCTTTTTACTTTATTCTCTTCTGTAAGCTATAAGAGCAAGAAATAATGAAGCAATAATTACCGAAAATCCTGGGGAAGGAAGATTCTGTTCAGTAACAATTGGTTCATTTATTGGTCCACTATCATCATCATCATCATCATCATTTACTGGAGAAGGCGCTTCACCTTCTTTTACAGTTACTCTGAAAGACGTTTCAGTCCAAACAATTCCATCTCCTTCACCGGATCCTCCCGAGGAGATCCGTAAATCAACATCGCAATTTCTTGATGGATGTGCTGCTGAAATTTCTATGTCGATTTTTATTGTCGCCGAATCTGATGTTGATGCAATTTGAGGTTTCATGATTTTTGTAAGTTCGGAATCTTCGCTAATTTTGACAGTCATCAATGAGCAATCATCTGAAACTTCTGCATTTCCTATTTGATCATCGAGGTTTCCATGGTTTGTAATTTCCATAGAAAATGAGGTCTCAATATCAGGGTTGAATTCAAGATTCTGTGTTGTATCTCCGATTCTCAAATCATAAATTCTTGGCATCTTTGCCGTACCTGTGTCATCTTTCCAGTCGTTTGCCATTGAAACATCGATACCTCCAATCGATTTCAGAGTAGCTAATGCCCTAAATTCATCTTCCGCTCCCCCTGGGAAATTAATCTGAAAAAGTTCGATATTTCCTATTTTGAAATCATCAGTTTTGGTGGTACCCGCTCCTACTGAGATAAGTAAAGGGTCATCGCCTAGAAGTTCACCATTGAAAGGGCCTTCTACAGTTATTTCGATTTCGATTTCAACTAGATATGAGTTTGTAATTTCAAATTCAACAGTAATTTTTGCATCATCTGAATTAGGAAGATTGAAGATAAATTCATCTTCTTCAACAAATTCGAATTCCCAACCCCCTACTGCTTGACTTTGAGTTGTGATTGGCATCATTGTAAGAAACACAGAAAAAATTACCAAATAAGGAAGAAATTTTCTCATTTCAATCACTCCATGATCCTGACAACGCTCTTTTAGTTAAAACTCTGAGCATCTTTCTCCTGTATGCAGGAGGGAAGTATGTGTTATTGACAGGTTTTACAGTTTTTCTGATATTTTCAGCTAGTTTCTTAGCACTTTCTTTTCCATTCCATTCATTCAATGCAACAGATGTTTCTTCCATGTGAAGGCGTGGAATTGATTCACATGCTGTAGTAGCGACATAGAGTTGTTCTATACCGCTATCATTTCTTTTCCA
>MDSX01002315.1_pt1 | contig 11469 bp, 6 predicted proteins | sample 811141 | NCBI WGS metagenome assembly MDSX01 (sample SAMN05326642, study PRJNA326480) | marine metagenome | isolation source: seawater | place: Atlantic Ocean: South East | collected 2010
AACGGACAAGAATATGTTCCATCAGATGGTATAGGAAATGGACAGAGGAACATTCACGCTGAAATCTGGGTCGTATACTACAACGCAACAACTTGAGATTCATCACATCAGTATTGAACGGGAGGGGGCGAAGCAAGAGTTTCGACAGGAGTACCTTTCAAGGGTGTTTCAAGTAAGACATAATCACTATCTCGCCGTTGGGGAGTAAAGCCAGCTCGTAGAATAACATCCTGTAATTCACGCTCAGTTGCCTGAAACTTCGTGGTCCCTGATGCTGAAACAACATTTTCTTCCATCATAGTAGACCCAACGTCATTAGCTCCACCAAAAAGAGCGAGTTGTGCAGTCTTAATACCCATTGTTGGCCATGATGACTGGATATTCGGGATGCAATCGAGGAACAGTCGTGAAACTGCTACATGTCGTAGATATTCAGACGAACCCGAACCGAGCTGAATTTTATTTTGACCACGATTGCGTCTTCCAAAACTGTTGACTTCAAGTTGAACAGGCCAGGCAATAAATGAAGTGAAACCAGATGAATGGTTTTCGAGAGAGCGATCTTGCAAATCACGAAGTCGTCGCATATGCTCGACCCTTTGGGCAAACGTTTCTCCAAAACCGATGACATTGGTTGCACTGGTCGTTAGGCCAAGTGATTGAGCCTCTTCCATAACGCGAAGCCAATTAACTGGTGAGCCTTTTTTCGGAGAAACATCTTTTCGAACATCCTCGACAAGCATTTCTGCACCACCTCCGGGTAAGCCATGCATGCCAGCATCCTTCAAACGAGTAAGAACCTCTAATGTGGAAAGTTGGCTAACCTCGGCGATACCTTCTACTTCAATAGGGCTGAAACAATCAATGTCAATATCTGGGTGTCGAGTACTAAGCTCACGGATTAAATCTTCATACCATTCAAAATCCAATTCTGGATTTACACCACCTTGCATGAGAATGCGTACTCCGTCAATATCTTCGAGTTCGCGTATGCGCTCAGATATTTCATCGATTGTTTGCGTGTAGGTTTCTTTGTGCCCAGGAGGTCTATAAAAAGAACAAAACTGACAATTAATTGTGCAAATATTGGTGTAATTGATATTTCTGTCAATAAGGTATGTCACTTTTTCAGGACCATGTATCGCAATACGTCGCAGGTGTGCAGCATTCATTAGCTGGTGTAATGGAGCATTTGTATACAATTCAATAGCCTCAAGTTCTGAAAGACGGAACTCCATAGATTTCTCCGGCTCCCAAAAGGATTGCCGCTTAAGAATAGATGACCAATCCATTGTAATACCTCAAAATGGTTTTCCGGTTATGGCTTCAATTTCCTCAATTGTTTTGGGACAGGCTGAGGTCAAAACATCTGGTTCTCCAGAAGTAACGAGAACATCATCCTCAATTCGAATTCCGATGTTCGCATAACGCTCTGGGCATTCAACATCTGGACGCCATGCCCCAAAGTACAATCCTGGTTCAACAGTCAAACACATCCCTTCTTCGAGAAGTCTCGGCTCTCCGTTTGGCTTGTAGATACCAACATCGTGTACGTCAAGACCAATCCAATGGCTCGTATTATGCATATACCATTTTCGTAAATCTCCTTCTTCTGGATCAAGTGCCTGTTCAATGCTCTGATCAATGACACCTAGCCGGATTAACCCCTCAGCCATAACTTTTCGAGCCGCTTCATGAGGTGCTGTGTAGGGCTGCCCCACACGACAGCAATCGATTGCCGCCATTTGCGCATCCAAGACAACTTGATAAATTTCTTTTTGAGGTTCGGTAAATTTCCCGTTGATTGGCCAAGAACGTGTGATATCAGCTGCATATCCCCTGTATTCCGCTCCAGCATCGATTAGAATAACTTCGCCATCTTCACATACATCATCGTTGACTTTGTAATGAAGAACTGTTGCATTATCTCCACAGCCAACAATCGATGGATAGGCCCAACCCGACGTTCCTGCATAAACAAAAAATCCTTCAATTGTCGATTGGAACTGATATTCCATACGCCCGGGTTTAGAATGACGCATTGCAGCAATGTGAGCATAACTGCTGACATCTGATGCATAACGCATCTGTGCAACTTCTGAAACGGACTTACGCAAACGCAATTCCGCAATTCGAGCGCTTGGGTCCTCAAGAGAAACTGGACCACTACCAAAGTGCTGTCTTGACCTATCTCTTCTATCGATTGCTGCGCGAATCAAATCATCAATATCGCTACGAACACCCGTCCTCAAGAGAACTCGGCGAGAATGATCGACATACGATGACAATACTTGCTCAAGATTATCGATAGAGTGTGCTTCATCAACGGCCCAATCCGCTAATGCTCCTTCGATTCCAGGCCTACGTCCTTCCCAAATTTCTTTGAGTGTGTCCTTGGGCTGGACAAAAAGCGATGATATCCAAGAGCCGTCAACACATCGCAGAGTAAATACAGCCTCTGGTTCAGTCCAGCCAGCAAAATACAGCATATCACTCATCGTCCGATATGGATAATGAACATCATTCGAATGTGTAGACTCTTCTGCAGCACACAAAATCAGCACATCATCTGGACGAAGTTGAGCAGTGAGGCGGGCTTGACGTGACTTAAACTCATCAAGAGAGATAGGAGCAGGCTGAGGTCCAATGTAGCCCATCGCTGCTTCGTTCATGATGGTGCCAAGAGAACTACAGTATTCAATAATTGCATTGAAATCAATACAAAAACACCTGCTTACAACTGCCCCTCATCGGAAAAACCATTCTTCGAGTTCCACTTTGGCACGACTGTTTGGCGAGATTTTTTCCTCTTGGAAATTACAAAAATACCGAAAATAAGGAGGAGTGCAATGGACACAGATCCTGACAAAAGAAGAGTTGAAGAACGAATTGTCGAGGTATCAGAATCTCCACTGATTTTCACTTCAAAGGCGAGTTCACTTTCTAAGCCGTCGTCATCTTGGACGACAAGAAGAACATCATAGACGCCTGGGTCGGGGAAATCAGATGAATTCAGCTCCATTTTACCGGTTGCAAGGGTATTGCCATTCACATACCATGTATGAAGCAGGTTCCCAATGTCATTTTCTGTATCCACACTTTGGCTACTGTTGAGGGTCCAATTTTCCCCTGCAGACAGAGAAATTGATGCTCCGTTGAGGACAACAAATGAATCAAGTTCGACCATCGCCACAGGCGCGACATTTTCGACAGTAAAATTGATCGAAAAATGTGATAACCATCCAGCAGTGTCACGAACCAAGAGTTCGACTGACCACGTTCCTGAAATTTCGGGGTTCAATGTAATGAGAGATTCAGAAATCTGTTCGCTTGAAACGAGCGCTCGACGGGAATTATCCGGCATAACGAGAGTCCAAGTGAGGATATTCTGCCCCCCTACATACCCATCATCTATCAATGCAGAAAAAGAAAGGGACGTGTTTTCTTCAATCACAATTGACTGTAATGAGGCATCAGAACTCGCCTCCTCACCTTGGACGGAATCAACGTCACATGACAGTGTAGCAACCGGAAGGTTTTGATCGACGAGAATCTTGAAATGCTCAGTGTTGGATGTTCGTAGTAAAGCATCAGTTAATGTGATGTTAAATAACCAGAAACCATCCGTTAGTTCAGCACCTACACGGTCGAAATCAATTTGAATCTGGCCATGAGATGTTGTGCTGTTAAAATTGAAAAAGTCGACCATTTCAGTAAGACAAAAACCGTAAGGAGCAGGGCATACACCCATTTTCACAAATGTTTCTTGACTTCCGGAAACGGGAATGACTACAGGAATAGTAATACTTAGGTTCGATTGAGAAAGGTGTGGTATTCCCGTTGAAGATGAGAATTGGAGTATGTGTGGATGGTGGTTCTGAGTACCTAAATACACAACAGTCGAGGCGACTGGATGAATACTTTCATTCGAATCAAAAATGTGAAGGACACATGTGCAATCGTATATTGATACATTCACAATAAGTTCCCAGTTCCAAAGCACATCAGTCACCGCAAGAACACTGGTAAATTTTCCAGAGGCAAACTCTTCCGAACCATGCTCTATTGGCGAGAGTCTCCAGACATAGTCTGTGAGTGGAGATGTCGAGCTACCATTCAATTGCAAAAACTCGTCAAAAATCATACCATTTTCTTGGTTGAATGAAATACCGTGAGAGTTTGGTTGGAGGGAAGTGGATGATGCAGGTGGAGCCGTTATTGTCGGTGCTAAAATGCACACCAGCAGCATCAAAATGCAACGCTTGACTCCTCCCATGGAATCTTCTCTTTACCCACCAAACATCAATGTTCGGCCAATATGTTCAATCCGATTCGTTACTGGGCGAATGGATCACACAATTCACCTTGACCTGGGAAACTGGTTGGATTTCTCGGGTTGGTATCCCATTTGAACTCACAGTAGTTCACGTGACCATCACCATCGGTATCAATCATGCGATCGGCAGGGTCAAATGGGTCGAATTGGAAGTGATATTCCCAACCGGTTGCCATTCCATCATCATCATGGTCTTGGTAGTAAACTTCCGGTCCGTCATTCCATCCATCACCGTCGGTGTCGTTGGTAATCGGGTTTGTGCCGTTCTCCTTTTCCTCGAAATTGGTATAGTTCTCAAGGTTGTCATAAAATCGCTTCCCGTCTGGTGTGTCAGGGTCGATGTTACAGTCTGAATTGGTTGTGTCATTGTATCCCGAGCAATACTTTTTGATAAGTCCCGTTCGGTTCAAACCATCGTTATCTGGGTCTTCTTCTCCGTCCATGATGCCATCAAGGTCACTGTCAGGCATCGATGGGTCCATCACACCACGAGCCCCATAAGCATCAATCGAACCATTATCGACAAGACCACTTTCAAGTGCGAGACCAGAGTAGTAAACTTCCCAACCATCAGGAAGGTTGTCACCATCTGTATCGTCATCAACTGGATTCGTATTCCACTTGTCTGGTGCTTCAGCACCATTTGCCAATGAGTCGTTATCGATATCGAAGGTATCATCCTTGAGCGAGTCAAGCGAGGGGTCTAATGCCCATCTTCCGTTACAGTTACAGAAGTCATTGAGTGGAACAGCAAATCCAGTGAGGTTCATCTCTGAAACACTGAATTTCTTTTCATTGATGAAACCACCAAGGTTGTTTTGCCAAACATAGCCACCTGCTTCCATAGTACAGTCGTTGTTTTGAGAAGAAACACAACCGGGGCGTTGCCAAGAAGAAGTCGCAACCCAAAGACTGTGAGAGTTTGTATTATCTTCCGATGATTTCACTTGCATTTCCCAGCCGTCAAGCATCCCATCAGAGTCCGTATCGTTCAACAACGGATTGGTCGGGTTTTGGAATGGGCGAGGGACGAACAGAACTTCATTTCCGTCAACCAAACTGTCATTATCGGTGTCGGAATTGTTGGCATGCGTAAGGAAATTATCCTTTCCTGCAATGACTTCTTCACCGTCTTCAAGACCGTCATTGTCAGTATCAAACATACAAGGACTGGTGAAATAAGCGACTCCTTCCCACGAATAACCAGTTAATGCTTCAATTTGGTCAAGCTCTCCGTCACCATCAGTATCGGGGTTTGAAGCGTTTGAACCACCAGCACATGTGTTGGCAAATTCGTCATAATCAGAAAGGCCGTCTTCGTCAGTATCGAACAAACCTGGATCCGAAGTGACCCACGTCTTGATGACACCGTTATTGACCACTAAGATTTCCCAGCCCATGACCTCAATTCCGTCCAGTAGGCCATCACCGTCCGTATCAGGGTTAAGCGGGTCGGTTGAACGACCATCAATGATGCCGTCACCATCTCTGTCACGAGCATTGTATTCCATCAAGTTCGTGAACTGTTCTTCAGGTTCTACAATTTCCATCCATTGGAACAATCGAGAGTCGACTGCCTGCCCGACAGCGACATTAATCTGGTAAACATATCCTGAAACTGGAGCGAGCATTGCGATGGTTTGCTTCTGGCCACCGGCAAGTGTGATTTGACCACGTGCAACGGTAGCATTTGCTTCTACCCACTGATCCTTGAGGACATCGATTCCAATAACAATCGTTGTAGAATCAAGCGTACTGTAAAAGACACCACCATCACCATCGACATCCCATCCATCGTGATCAGGATCGAGATTTCCGTTGGCTCCATCACGTGGATGGAGACCGTTGGTTGATTCCCATCCGTCTGGCATTCCGTCAATGTCAGTGTCAAGACGCCAAGGAGAAGTGAAATTAGTTGGGCCAAAGATATTCGCAACCTGATATTCTTCAAAATTGTTCAACCCATCTTCATCCCAGTCGCCATATCCATCAGAGGCATTTGCGGGGTTCAATACTTTGGAAGGGTCATTTTGTGGTTGGTCGTTGACATTGGAATAACAAAACTCGAAACCGTCAGGCATCCCATCTCCATCGGTATCCCAGTCTGAAGGGCCGTTGAGCAATCCGTCGTTGTCCATATCCATCATGAACCACGAACTATCAACACCTGCAAACGGAGATGCACGGACTATAGGGTCGAGAAGAGGAACGTTACAGTTTTCACCGACACCTGTAGAGAGGGTTGCAGTTAGGTTTCCGATTTCAATAATGTCATCAAGCAAATCCATATCTGAATCACGAGCAGTAGGGTTGGTTCCATATGTTGCTTCGAGGAAATTTGGCAACCCATCTTCGTCGGTATCAAGGACCATGTCACACGAATACGAACCCATCGCATTCGCTAAGCTGTCCCAAGATGGCATTGTCTCATCGGAGTCATAGAAAGTCGACAGAGTGTCGAGCATGGCTTGGTCGAGTAGGAGACAGTCCCAATTGCCATTCAATGGGTTAAACAAAGTCACTTCTCCGCCAGGAGTTTGGACCGTCTGCGTATACATAGATTCCCAACGGTCGTTAAGACCATCATTATCTGTATCTGCTCGTTGAGGGTCAGTCTCAAGTTCTTGCTCTTGCTGATTCGTGAGCCCATCATTGTCAGGGTCGCCATTCGGTCCTTGTTCAGGATCAGGCCAAGAATCTGTTTCGTTTTCGATATTCGCATCATCGGTTGCGTCAGCCTGAGTTGGGTCATTAAGGAGGTCCTCAGATTCACCGTTGTCAAGTGGATTCAGCCCATTTGCCACTTCCCAGCCATCACTCATTCCGTCAAAGTCTGTATCAGCCAATTGCGGATCAGTCCCGTATTGAGTCGATTCCAGCAAATCAGAGAGGCCGTCGCCATCGGAATCTACTGCAGCACTTACTGATGTTCCAGTACCAATCAAATCTTCTTCTGCAGCACTTTCAAAGCCACCTACTGATTCACTGGTTTGAAAATACCCTGAAAATCCTACAAAAAGGGAGCCAAAAATCAACGTTGAGATGATTGCAGCATAGGCCATTTGGTTGTGACTTAGAGACATTTTGAACACCATGCACATCTGTGCATAGTTAGCGACTTGGTGTTTCGGTTATAGACCTTAACTCTCATTGTGTCCACGCTTAATGGAAGTCGATGGTGTTCGAAAATAAATTTTATCACACCGCATATGCCAAAAAAGAGGTCACTTGGAAGACCCAGTTTTCGTTTTTTAACATCACCTTAATCTTAGCTTTTCGACCGATCCCCCGCTGCCAAAATGCAATCAAAATACCAATTGTATGGGGTAAGAGAGACGATGGAGTAAGTTCAAATTCAACACCCCCCTGTTCATCGAGAGAACGTACTTCGACAAATGAACCTAATCCAAATGGCTTCAAATGTGCCTCCACAAGTTGGCCCCAGCTTGCCAAGTCTTGGATATAAATCGGCCGTTCACTCAAAGAAACCATATCGTTCATTGCAAGGGAAGAAAGGCGAATTAAGAGTGCATCAGAGGGTTTGAAGTCGTCTGGGAATTCCCACGATTCAGCCTCTTTAACAATCTGTAAGCCCTGCATATTTACAGATTCAAACAACCTTTGCAATACCCCCACAGGCAACAGAAATGATTGCTCGCCGGAATGCGACCATCCATATTCACTTGCGTGTAAATCAAGGGAAAGTCCACTTTCATAGATTGGCTCAAAGTTCGATGACAAAGTTTGCCAATAGAAATTCGGTGGTGCTGGTGCGAGTGACAGAGAGCGATTATCATCATCAGTCTCAAGTTGGATTTGAACATTTGAAACTTGGCGCCATTGGACCTTGAATCTTTGAGATTTTATCATCTCTAAAGTAGCAAGAGCAAAACCACTGCACAATGGTGCGAGCAAATGAGAGAAAACAGTATTGTGTATGTGAGAATACAAACCCCAACCCTTAGTTTTCCACCTTCTGTGGACGATTGACTCAATTCTTCTTTTCTTCATGAACCAACCGATATCCAAAAGTGAGGATTCGTTGAGAAAATACTCCTCTTCATCGGTAGCTGCATTCATCAATTTACGACCAAGTGGGATGCCTGCATGTGACTCAAAGGACAACCACCATCGCTGAAAATCGATAATCTTCCATACGGTATGGAAATGTCCATGAGAATCACGAACTGAACCATCGCTGAAGCACTTGAAATCTTCGTTTATCAACGAGAAAAGATTCGATGAAGAAGGTGAAGATTCTTCATCGATCATGGTCGTCCCTCAGAAAGGATAACCGCTAGCATTCTCTTCATTGAAACAATAACGGATGGTTTGAAAATTTGATTTTAATTGAGCAACATCCTTTCGCACCACATTTGGATCTTCTTGATGAAGCAAAACACGCGCATACAATCGTGCGACCTCTTGCATCTCAAGCTTCCCCATACCTACTCGAGTCAATTCTTGTACACCAAGACGAAGCCCCGAGGGCGTCATGGCTTTGGTATCTCCTGGAAGCATATTCATGTTGGTAATAATGCCTGCTTCTTCAAGCAAAACTGCGGCTTTCGCACCTGCCCCTGAATCAGTATCACCATGACGCGTCAGAACTTGGTGAGACGCTGTATAGTTTCGAGATTCGGCAATGACATCAAATCCTTCTGCGGCCATTGCAGACCCAAATGCTTGGGCATTTGCGACAATATCACTTGCGTAGGCTGAACCGTATTCTTCGAATTCTGCTAAAGCGACGACTTTACCCGCAACATGGTGGAGATGATATGATGAACAAACACCCGGGAAAATAGCGGTATTCAACCTTCTATGAAAGGATTCATCTTCGCTGGAGGAGAGAAGGAACCCTCCCTGAGGACCTGGGAATGTCTTGTGAGATGAACCAGTCATAAGGTCTGCACCTTCCCGCAACGGATCCTGGAAACACCCTCCTGCAATTAATCCTAACACATGTGCACCATCATACATGACTGAAGCACCAACTTCATGTGCAGCATCTGCAATTTCACGTAATGGTGTTGGGAAGAGGAAAACCGATTGTCCGACCAAAGCAACCTTGGGTTCGACTTCTCGTATGAGAGCACACGCACCATCTACATCTGGTTCCATTCGTTCTTCATCCCATGGATATGTCGACAAATCAAGATCTCGAAGTCCAACTGCGCCCATTCGGGCATGCGAAATGTGTCCACCGTCAGCAGTCGAAACTGCAGTTATTTTGTCCCCGGGCTTAGCTAATGCCTTCAAAGCAGCAATGTTCGAAACAGTTCCAGAGATGGATTGTATATTGGCAAATGGAGCATTGAACACCTTTTGAGCCAAATCAATTCCTAGACTTTCAATTGTATCAAAATCATTGCAACCCTGATAATATCGCTTACCTGGAAGACCCTCTGCATACCTTCCATGAAGGTCACTCGCCACAATCTTTTGGACCATCGGAGATACAATGTTTTCAGACGCAATCATACCGAGTCCATTTCGATATAAATTCCCGCTTGAAGCTGTTGCATTCATGACTACATGAGCCTTAGAAAGAGTTGTTTGATTCGGAGTCCATGTCCCACGTTCGCGCTGCATGAACCGTGTTTGTGGAGTCGGTCTTTGAAGTCATTGATGGCAAACAATGGTCAATTAAATGAAAGAAAATCTTCATCATCATCGCTCGTAGCATCACGAAGAGTGGATGGGCGTACATTTGGCCCGGGTATTTTACTGCCAACATTAACCATCGATGCTGAACTCGGGCGCTGTTGCTTCCGTTCAGAGATACGTGTATTCGTTGGAATACCCCTACGATCTAAATTGATTTCAGATACAGGTCGATTTCTTGCTCGAGATGGACCGGCTCGAGACGCTTTCTTACCTGTTTTCTTCTGAATGTATTGCGGACGTCCACGATAAGCAACTGCACCGATAAGTCGTTCAAGAACAGGTACATCAGCACCTTCTTCTTTAGGACGCTTGAGCCACCAGCCTTCGCCAAGAGGTTGCAATCGCGGAGGTCGAGACTTCGACATGGATTTTGATTGACGCTTGAGACGTGCTTTAACTGACTTTTCAGAATCGCGTGGCAGACGCTCTGTCATCCAGCCAGGTAAACCTACATCAAGCACAACGCCATTGACCGTGACCAGCATACCTGAAAGGAGTAAGTGCGTTCCTACAGGAATATTGGCACGCTCAGGCTGAACCTTAAACCGCTTCATACGCTTCGAATACGCAACAAGTGCCTTCTGATCACGATGACGGATAACCCGTTGCTGTTGACGCTTGAAGCGCTTTCCACCAAACTGAATCATGAACAATGTCAGAACAACAAGAATTCCTTGGGCTTGTCCAACTTCTTGTGAAATGTAAATTCCAAGAACAATCCATGTTGGGATAAGTACGAGGAGGTGGAATATTGTGTTCAATATGCTTGCTCGATAAATTGGCGGCATCCCCCTTCTTGTGGCCTCATGAGATGCAATCAAAACATTCGCATTAATCGCCTCATCCATGCCACCACGAACCATCAATCCAGCAATAGCGTTGACTGGAGCAGAATTAATCCACTTTCTCAACTTCTTACCTTCGCCAACTGCAAGAGAGACTTCCATTTCTTCTTCGTCGACAATCTGGCCAAGAATACTGCTCAATGCAAGGACACGAGGGTCTTGTGGGTCACTTTCTTTGAGTTCTGTCAAAATCGAACGGGCGCTGTGCCAATCTCCCTTGTCAATAAGACAAAGTGAAGCAGCAATACGTGGTCGAACTCCGGTGGGCTCATCACGGATAAGTTTCAATGAGAGTTCAAGAGCCTCATCGTGCTTTCGCTGAGCTCTCATCAAGGATATCATCGAAAGTTGTGCGACTCGCGTCAATCTGTCGTTGTGAATAGTATCATCATTAGGTGCTGCTTGCCAACCCCTTAGCATACGCATCAAAGACTGAAGGTGGTCGATGCAAGAATTATTTTCCCAGTCCCAAAAGTCGTCATCGGTAACCATTCCCTGCCATGGGTCGAGCCATTCGCATACAAATGCTAGCAATTCAGGTTCATCGTATCCTTCCGGCTGTTGCAATCCATGCAGAGCTTCACGCGCAGCGTCTAATCTCCGAGATGCCATGTATCC
>MDSX01097400.1_pt1 | contig 11469 bp, 8 predicted proteins | sample 811141 | NCBI WGS metagenome assembly MDSX01 (sample SAMN05326642, study PRJNA326480) | marine metagenome | isolation source: seawater | place: Atlantic Ocean: South East | collected 2010
CTTCAATGCCAGATAATAGCATAGAAGTATCTAATGAATTTAACGGGTACATAAAATGGTTTTAAGCAAAAAGTATTTTAAACATTACTATATTATCGAAATAGTGGGCCATTAAAGTTTATTTTTACTCTTTTGTTATTATTTTTCAAATTAATAAATATTCGTTAATTTTTAGTTAACGAATACTTATTAATAGGGTTTAACTTTAGTCAATATTTTGATTTTGACCTGATAAGATATTAGATCCTAAAGTTTTAAGGATTAATTTGATTGAACCAATTGAGTCATCGTTACCCGGAATTGGAATATCAACAATATCTGGATCACAATTTGTATCTAAAATTGAGATAACAGGAATATTTAAACTAATTGCTTCTTTGATGGCAGTTAATTCGCGGCGTTGGTCAACGACAATCATAACATCAGGTGTTCTTGGCATATCTTTTATACCGTTTAGGTGCATTCTCAGTTTTTCTAGTTCTTTTCTAGTACTAGCTACTTCTTTTTTTGGTAGTAGGTCGAAAATACCGTCTTGTTCTTGTTGTTCTAGTTTTTTTAAACGTTCGATACGTGTACAAACTGTTTTCCAGTTTGTTAACATACCACCAAGCCAACGGTGATTTACGTAATAAGAGTTACAGTTCTTTGCTTCTTGCTCAATAATTGCAGCAGCTTGTCTCTTTGTCCCTACAAATAAAAAGATTTTATCTTTTTGTGCAGCTGTATTTACAAATTGACTCGCTTCGTTTAGTAACTGTGATGTTTGAACAAGATCTAAGATATGAATACCATCTCGTTCTGAATAAATATATGGAAACATCTTTGGGTTCCAGCGATTTGCCTTGTGTCCAAAATGAACGCCGGCTTCTAATAGTTGGGCTAATTGTACGGTAGCCATAATAAAATAATTCCTTTAGTAAATTATATGTCTCAAGTGTATCACAAAAACTTATAGATTTTAAGTTATTTCTGCAAAGCTCATTTTTATTTGTGGTTTATCATCGAAGCCAGTACCAGCCGGAATTAGACGTCCAATAATTACATTTTCCTTTAAACCACGTAACCAATCTATTTTACCTTCTATAGCAGCAGCAGTAAGAATTTTTGTAGTCTCTTGGAAACTTGCTGCTGAGATAAAGCTTTCTGTTAATAACGAAGCTTTTGTAATTCCAAGTAATATAGGTTTATAGTTTGCTTGTTTTTTACCCGTTTTTTGCATTATCGAATTTATGTAATTGATTTGTCTTAATTCGATAACTTCTCCTGGTAATAGAAGTGTTGATCCTGCTGTTGTTATCTCAACTTTTGAAGTTATTTGGCGAATAATTACCTCAATGTGTTTATCGGCGATTGTTACACCTTGTGAACTGTAAACATCTTGTACCTTATTGATTAGTAATTTCTGAATTTTTCTAAAGCTTAAGTAAGCAGCTTCGGATTTAAAATTTATCGTTTTATAGTATTCGAAATATGTATTTAGAAGGTTATGTGGACTCACAATACCCGCTGTAAGCGGTTGTCCTACGTAAATATAATCGTTTTTATTAACAATTATATTTTGTTTTGTCTTTTTTCGATTAATTTGGTAGGTTTGATATCTACTTTTTTTCAAGTTAGACTCATCTAAATACTTAGCATTACCTAATATGTTTATAGTGTTGTTATCGTTTACATCTATTACAATTCCTGGAGAATTAGCTAATAAAGCTGAATCTTGTGGTTTTCTAGCTTCTAAAATTTCTTCTACTTTTGGTAGACCTTGAACAATATCACCGGTAACCGCTTGTTCGAAAATAATTGTACCAATAGTATCACCTATTTTTACTAAATCACTTTTTGTCTTATACAAAACAGTCTCTTTTGTTAAAAAGAATGGAATTCCTCGATGAAGCTTACATGTAAAAGGTGATACTTTTAAAATTTGACCCGAACAATCAATTTTTAAATTTGGTGTTATCTTATTCCCAGCTCGTACCATCTCATCTTTTGCTACTAGGAAATTATTTTTCTCACTATAGTAAGTTTCATAATTTTTCTTATTCACGAGCATTAAACGAGCTGATGGTTCTAATGTTTTCTTGATTTTCGTAATTGAAAATTGTTGTTCAGGTAATAATGAGATTTTACCAAGAATAGTTTGTGGCTCGATGAATTGTGATTCGTTTACATGTAATGAAATTTTTAATCTTTCATTCGCAAATTTCTTTGGTAAAAAGTTAATCAAGTTTATAATTTCATTGGTTATGATAACCAAATTAAATAAATTTGATTGCTTTTTATTTTTTAAGATCTTTAACTGCAATCCAGTTTTTGTATCAAGCTTCGTTTTATCCCAATTTAAAGAAATGGACGAATTAATAATATTACGATTTTTGTGTTGTTTCACTAAATCACCTGAATTAAATTTTAAAGAATCAAAATTTGAAAAATGTAATTTCGGTGAAAATGTGTTTTTGTTTGATACAATTGAATTCTTATTTGTTTCTGGTTTCGGTATATTAAATTCATAGATTGGTCTTAATAATAAACCATATCGATTAAATACTTTCGTAATTTCAACATAACTTAGATATTCGACAATAACATCTTCGAATATTATTTCACCTGGGAAAAAGATTTTCTTGTTTAACTCTAATAATTGTTTTTTTTCTTCTTCATTTAGGTAAAGATATTCGATGAATTTACCTGGTCGGATAGTAATTTGTTGAATAATATTATTAGATTCTTTAGTTTCAACAAATCCATCAAGATTAGAAACAGTACCTTTAAGTAATTCTGTTTTTTCCTCAATTACACTACCATTTAAAACCTCTAATAATGCAGCATTTTTATTAATGGACTTGACTTCTTTTGGTATAAATAGAAGCTTTCCACTTTTTTGGATCACCTTTTCTTTTTTTGTCGATGCACCTTTATAAAAACTTGAGTTTTTATAATAAATTTCACCACCTGAAGGTGCTTTATAAATGTTGCTAGTCCCTTGTGCAAATAAAATCGATTTCGATTTAAAGGTTTTAGGGAGATCATCAATTAAATATTTTTCACTTTTGTTATTTATTAATATAAGTTTTGATGTTGTTTTATCTTTGTAAAGAGGCATCTTGAAAAATTGTAAACAGTTTAAAACCTTGATAGATTCTAAAGTGTTGTTCATTTTGTGTTTTTCAAGTTTAACAATACCTTCGTTTTTAGACTTAATTTTAAAATTAATTAAACCATCTTGTTCTGTAATACTATCTGCAGTATTAAATTGATTTAATAGACTATCTTTTGGAATATCATAAATATTGCCATTTAATACCCAAACAATATCGGTTTGGTTTGTTAAGAGAACTTCACCTGAAACAGGTGATAAAATATCTTTCTTTGCTTGTGTAGTTTGCTGGTTTGTCAAAGGTAATTCAGCTAGTAACTCTTTTTCTTTAACGAAAGTGTTATCATTAACAAAAATTGAACTATCGGCACTAAGTTTTATTTCGCTGCTTTCATTTTTATAATCCGTGAATTTCAAGAAAGTTTCTTTTTCTAGTAAAAGTATATCTTTTCCGTACATTGTTCGTATAGGACGAGTCTGAATATTTTTACTAAATGAAACAATACCTGATTTCTGAGAACGAATCTGTCGGCTTGGATCTGCCGTAAAAATCCCGCCTGTATGGAATGTTCTCATTGTTAATTGAGTACCTGGTTCACCAATGGATTGAGCTGCAATAATTCCTACAGCCTCGCCAAGATCTACAACTTTACCGCATGCTAAATTCCAGCCATAACATTTTTGACAAATTGAGCGTGTTGATTCACAGGTTAGAGGTGAACGTATTCCAACAACTTGTAATTTTTCATCATATAATTGGCTCGCAATTTCGATATCAATTTCTTGATTTTGCTTTACGATAATTTTCTTGCTATTAGTGTGAAATACATTTTTCGCGGATGTTCGGCCACTTATCTTTTCAATAAAATCAGACTTCTTAAATTTTTGTGGGTAAAGATTTATTGAACGTTTTGTTAAACAATCTTCTTCACGAATAATGACATCTTGAGCAACATCGATTAATCGTCGTGTTAAATAACCCGAATCTGCCGTTCGTAAAGCTGTATCTACAACACCTTTTCGTGCACCATAGGCAGACATAATATAATCGGTGATTGTCAACCCTTCTCGGAAATTATGTATGATAGGAATATCAATAATTTGACCTTGTGGATCAGACATTAAACCTCGCATACCTACTAGTTGACGCACTTGTGATAAGTTACCACGTGCTCCTGAGAAGGCCATTAAATATATTGAGTTCAGTGGGTCAGTTGTTTTAAAGTACCCTACTAATTCATCTTTCAATGTTTCACTAGCATTATTCCAGGTGTTAATTACATTTTGAAATCGTTCAATTGTATTTATTTCACCTCTGTTATATTGAGTATCCGATGTATCAATTTCTTTATAAGCTTCTGATAGTAAACTTTTTTTAATTGGTGGTACTTTTAAATCCTCAACACTAATTGAGATACCAGCTTTTGTAGCATAATGAAACCCTAGTTCTTTAAGATCATCAGCTAAGTAGCTTGCTCTTGCTGTTCCGTAATCTATAAATGCAGTATAAATAACGTTTTTTAGTTCTTTCTTATTAAACAGGGCGTTTTTAAATTTAACTGTTTTACTCATGTTTTATAAATTTAAATTTTTTGATATTACAGCGTTAAGTAAAATTCGACCTGGTGTAGTACTTATGTATTTGATATTTTTCTTTTTGTCTAATACTTGAGTTTGCAGATTATTTAAAGCTGTATACTTTTCAATATCTTTAGATGTGCCCAAATTATTATTTTTTAACAAGATTGGAGTATGCAAGCCGATTTTTTCTTGTTCATAAGCTAATAATGCATCCTGATTATTTGCGAAGTAATGGTTAGCGAATTTATTTTTTAGATGTGTTTGCACAGTCAAGTAATAAGAACCAAGAACCATATCTTGACTTGGCAATAATATTGGGTCACCCGTAGCTGGTGATAAGAAATTATTTGGAGCTAACATTAGCATACGTGCTTCAGCTTGTGCTTCAAGTGATAGTGGAACATGAATTGCCATTTGATCACCATCAAAATCGGCGTTAAAAGCTGGACAAACTAAAGGATGTAATCGAATTGCGCGTCCTTCTACTAATATAGGTTCAAATGCTTGAATTCCTAGTCGGTGTAAAGTTGGTGCACGGTTTAAGAGAATTGGATGACCTTCAAGTACATTCTCTAAAATCGCCCATATTATTGGTTCGCCTGTTTGAATTAGTTTTTTTGCTAATTTCATATTACTAGCTAAACCATTATCAATTAATTGCTGAATAATAAAGGGTTGGAATAATTCAAGAGCAATTTCATGTGGTAAACCACATTGGTTTAATTTTAATGAAGGGCCGACTATAATAACTGATCGTCCTGAGTAGTCGACGCGTTTTCCTAATAAATTTTGTCGGAAACGGCCATGCTTTCCTTCAATAATATCAGATAATGATTTAAGGGCTCGATTATTAGCACCTAAAGCTTTACGTCCTCGTTTTCCATTATCGATTAAGGCATCAACTGCTTCTTGTAACATCCGCTTTTCGTTATGAACGATAATTGCAGGTGCGTATATTTTTAGTAAACGTGCTAGACGATTATTTCTTGTGATTACACGTCTATATAGTTCATTCAAATCTGAAGTTGCAAATCGACCACCTTCTAGTTGAACCATTGGTCTTAACCCTGGTGGTATTACTGGGATAACATCTAATACCATCCAACTTGGGTTTGAGCCTGTCGCTATGAAGTTTTCAATTAGACGAATTCGGCGAATTATTTTATCGCGTGTATCTAAGTGATAAGGTATCTTATTTGGTTCGTCATTGAAAACTCTATATCCGTGATCAATTAACGTTAACAATAATCTGTTTTTCTTAATTTCTTTTTTAAGATCAAGTTTAGATAGAAGATACTTTATAGCTTCTGCACCAATTTTGGCACGATTATCTTCTAAAATGAAATTTTCATCATCGTAGATATATAAGTAATCTTCGAAATTAAGGTTATTTGTTATATTATTTTCTACATTCTCATTACTTTTTTGTTTATCTAGAATAAGGTATTCATTAAAGTAGATTATTTCTTCAAGCGTACGTAAACGCATTTTAAGTAATAGACTTAAATAACTTGGTATACCTTTTAAATACCAAACATGTGTTACGGAAGATACTAATTCGATATGACCCATACGATGGCGTCTAACCCTTGATTCAGTAACTTCAACGCCACATCTTTCACAAATTAGTAATTCAAGCGGTTCAATTCGTTTATATTTTCCACAGTAGCATTCCCAATTCTTTACAGGTCCAAAAACCCGTTCGCAAAATAAGCCATCCATCTCAGGCTTAAAAGTTCTATAGTTAATAGTTTCTGGTTTTGTTACTTCCCCAACTATCTGACCATTTGGCAAAGTTCGCTCGCCCCATTCTTTTATGCGCTGGGACGAAGCTAAATTAATTTTTATATAGTCAAAATCATGCTTTGAATTAATCATAGAAAATTGAATTTTTCCTCAAATTAAGTAAGTTCAACGGATTTATATGTAGGGAATAAGACTTTATTTTGTTGGTTTGTCATAATATCAATTTCTAGACTGTTAGTTTGACCTAAATTATCCTTTTGAATTTTATACATACCGATATCTAAGCCTAATGATTGTAATTCTAAAATTAAGACTTTAAAAGATTCTGGAATACCTGGTTTAGGTATTGGTTCACCCTTTACAATTGCGTTTAAGGCTTCGTTTCGACCATTCATATCATCCGACTTAATTGTTAATAATTCCTGCAGAGTGTATGCGGCACCAAAAGCTTCTAATGCCCATACTTCCATTTCTCCAAAACGTTGTCCACCTTGTTGAGAACGTCCCCCGAGTGGTTGTTGAGTAACCAATGAATATGGTCCTGTAGAACGAGCGTGAATTTTATCATCTACTAAATGCACTAACTTAAGCATGTAAGTTTTACAAACGGTAATTGGATTATCAAACATATCACCTGTTCGCCCATCTGTTAGAGAAATTCGACCTGGTGAATAATTATTGAATAGCCAATCATTTTTTGTTTTCTTACTAGCTTTTCTAAGCGCACTATTTGTTAAAATTCGTGACGCTTCTGGACTATACATTTCATCGAAAGGTACTATTTTAAATCGTTTATTTAGGTTTTCACCTGCCAAACCTAGTAAGCCTTCAAAGAGTTGGCCTACATTCATTCGAGATGGAACTCCTAATGGGTTTAAAATCAAATCTATAGGTGTTCCGTCAGGTAAGTAGGGCATGTCTTGTCTAGGTAAGATACGGGAAATAATACCCTTATTACCGTGTCGGCCTGCCATTTTATCTCCTACTTGTATTTTTCGCATTTGTGCTAAAAATACTCGTACTAGTGAATCAGTTGATGCTGGTAATTCATCATCATTTTCACGTGTAAAAACGCGAATATCTAATACTCGACCATAACTTCCGTTTGGTACTCGTAAAGAATTATCGATAACTTCTTTTGCTTTTTCACCAAAAATAGCACGTAACAGTCTACCTTCAGGTATTTCATCTGATTCTTCAGATGGAGTAACTTTACCAACTAAAATGTCACCAGGTGATACAAAAATACCTTTGAAAATAATACCATTTTCGTCTAAATTCTTAAGTGCTTTTTCATTAACGTTTGGTAAATCTCGTGTAATCTCTTCAATTCCCGCTTTGGTCTCACGTACTTCAATATCATATTTTTCAATGTGGACTGAAGTAAATAAATCTGCATAAACTAAACGCTCACTGACTAAAATAGCGTCTTCATAGTTATAGCCTTCCCAAGGCATATAAGCCACGAGAATATTTTGTCCTAGTGCTAATTCGCCATGTTCAGTTCCTGGACCATCCGCAATTATTTGTCCTGATTCAACATACTCACCTTCCCATACGATTGGCCGTTGATTAATACATGTATCTTGATTAGAACGAGCATACTTTTGAAGTGGATAAGTTGCAATTTTTCCAAAATTATCTTTAATTTGGATCATGCTACCAGAAACTTTATGGACTCGTCCTGGACTGTAATTAATTTGTACAATACCAGCATCTGAGGCTAATTGATTTTCTAAACCAGTACCAATAATTGGTTTTGTTGGGTATAAAAGTGGAACAGCTTGACGTTGCATGTTCGATCCCATTAAAGCACGGTTTGCATCATCATGTTCTAAGAAAGGAATTAATGCTGTTGCAGCTGAGATAATTTGAACTGTCGAGACTGCCATTAATTCAGCTTCGACTGAAGGAACAAGTACGAATTCTTGTTTATACCGCACAGCTACTGATTTACTTATAATACGATTCGAATCATCTAGTTTTGTGTCACCAGGTGCAATTTTTAAATTATCTTCTTCTTCCCCAGTCAGATAAATAGCTGGTGAATTTTTCAGTACAATACCTTCACGGATTTGGAAAAAGGGAGTTTCAATAAAACCAAATGAATTAACTCGTGCGTAAGTTGATAGAGAGGATATTAGACCTGCATTTTGACCTTCTGGTGTTTCAATTGGGCAAATACGCCCATAATGGCTAGGGTGAATGTCACGAACAGCAAAACTTACGTGGTCGCGGCTAAAACCTCCAGGTCCTAAACCACTGATTCTTCTTTTATGTGTTAGTTCTGCTAATGGATTCGTTTGGTCTAAAAATTGTGATAATTGGCTAGACCCAAAGAATTCACGCATTATTGAGATAATTGGTTTTGGGTTTACCAATGTAGTAACTTTTAAGACGTTTGGGTCGCAAATAGTCATTCGCTCAGACAAAATACGCTCTAAGCGTGTTAATCCTGATCTAAACTGAGTTTGTAGTAGCTCACCTACTGATCGAACACGTCGATTTTGTAAGTGATCAATATCATCTAGTGTTCCTTCTTGGTATTCCAAATTGATTAAATGATCAATTATGGAAATAATATCTTGGTGTGTTAAGTCAGTAACATTTTTTGGAATGTTTAAATTAAAGCGTTGGTTAATTTTGTATCGTCCAATGTTACCAATATTGTAATATTTGGGGTCAAAAATGCGTGTGTCAAAGAATTCTTGCAGTTCCGCATTTGCAGATTTTAATTCGTTCTCTGCTTCATCGTCATCATTACTGAATTTTTTAAGAAATTCGGGGTGTGTTAAACTCCCATAAATTTCTTTCATATCAATTCCAAGTGCAGCAAAGAATTTGGCTATCTCAATTTTATCTGTTTTATCTACACTAACAGATAACTGCTTTTTTTTATCGATTTCAAAATTTAACCATGAACCACGGTTTGGAATTAAGGTGGCACTATATAAAGATTCACCTTTTTTCGATAATGTTTCTTTATAATAAATTCCAGGGCTTCGAACAATTTGATTGATAACGACACGTTCACATCCATTAATTATAAATGTACCGCGATCTGTCATTAGTGGTAACTCACCAATTGAGACGTTTGTTCGATTATTAATACCTTTCGGTTGGTTGTTGAAAATGCTTATAGACATAGGAACGTAAATTCGGACACCGAATGTACTATCTCTTTTTTTCGCTTCAACTATGTCATATTTAGGTTTACGTATTTTATAATCGTAACCGAAAAAGGTAAGCTCAATACTATTCGTAAAGTCGGTAATAGAAGAGAAGTTTTCAAGCTCTTCGCTTAAGCCTTTTGATAAAAACCAGCAAAAACTTGCTCTTTGGATTTCGACAAAATCAGGTAAGGTCGTAACAAAGGCTTTATTGTCCATAAAGATTCTAAATAATTTTTAATGTGTATTTAACTCTTGCTGGTATTTAATTCTTGAGTGTTTATAGTGCTTGATGTACTGTTAGCTATTTTAAAGATTTAGCTTGCTGTTTTTACGAAACTAAAAGCTTTTGTTAAAGCAGATTTCTTTCGAGCAGCTGTATTCTTATGTAATATGTTTTTCTTTGTGGCTTTATCAATTTTACTAAATGTAAGTGATAATTTTTGTGTCACGATTGCTAAATTAGCTGGGTTTGGATTTTCTTTATACTCATCTAAAGAAGCTAAATATTGCTTTGTAAATGTTTTAACATTCGAAGAATATAATTTGTTTTCAAGTGTATTACGTTTTGTAACTTTAATTCGTTTAATTGCAGATTTGATATTTGCCATTTTTTTGTTTTTACTTTATGTGAATTTCTAAAGCAATTGTAATTCAATTAGAATAATATAACAAGTATAAATAATTTTGATGCTTAACACTTGGAATTACGTATTAAATGTGTGAAAATGATGGAAAATATAAACAAATTTAAAATCCAATTTTATGGCAAAATCTAAAGGATCAAGAATCGTTATTACTATTGAATGTACAGAATGTCGTTCTAATGATAATAAAAGATCTAACGGTGTTTCAAGATACACAACAAAAAAGAATCGAAAAAATACACCTGAGCGATTAGAGGTAAAAAAATTCTGTCGCTACTGCAATACTCATACCCCTCATAAAGAAATTAAATAAATCAAATATGGTTAATTACAAAAATAAAGCTAAAAAGCGTATCTCTCCTATTAGTCTTGATCAAAAAATTAATTACAAAGATATTAATCTTTTAAAAACTTTTATTAATGATCAAGGTCAAATTTTACCTCGATACATGACAAAATTAACGGTAAAACAACAACGAGAATTAGCGAAAGCTATCAAGCGAGCAAGAATTCTAAACCTGTTACCATTTGTTTTAAAGTATAATAATTAATAGATATAGTAAATTCTATATCTGAAAAATAATTTGATTTAAAATTAAAAATGGGTCGAATACAAAAGAACGATAATTTCATCGATAAAACCTTTACGATAATAGCAGATATCTTATTAAAAGTTTTTCCTGCAAGTAAACAAGAAAAGCAAGCTTTTTTTTATTATCGTGAAGGAATGTCTGCACAATCAGAAGGTGAGTATGCCGAAGCTTTAGAGAATTATTATGAGGCATTACAGATTGAAGAGGACCCTTATGATCGAAGTTATATACTTTATAATATTGGCTTAATTTATTCTAGTAATGGTAAGTATCTGAAAGCTTTAGAGTACTATCATCAAGCATTGGAACTTAACTCAAATTTACCTCAAGCCTTAAATAACATTGCGGTAATTTACCATTACCAGGGTATTAAAGCTTCAGAAGTTGAGAACTTAGAAGTTGCGAAAACTTTATTTGATAAAGCAGGTGAGTATTGGCAACAAGCTATCAAACTAGCTCCAAATAATTATATTGAAGCACAAAATTGGCTTAAAACGACTGGCCGAACTTCTGGAAACTTATTATAATGGTTAAATGAGCGTACATTGCTCATTACTAAAAAAGAAACCTGATTTATTATCTGAACAGTAAGAAATAATTATAATGCTTGAGACAAGTACAAAAACTGGATATATTAC
>MDSX01006757.1_pt1 | contig 11466 bp, 10 predicted proteins | sample 811141 | NCBI WGS metagenome assembly MDSX01 (sample SAMN05326642, study PRJNA326480) | marine metagenome | isolation source: seawater | place: Atlantic Ocean: South East | collected 2010
CGAAACGGGGTACGGATAGCCCAGTTTTAGCGTCAGACACTCACTAATCCTTGTTTTTCAACTCTTATAAGAAACAGAAATTTAGTCGCATGACTTAAAATGCTTGCTCAACGCCAAGCCTTGACGCTGATACGATGATCCAATGCGCGTGCCATAAATTTTATCCGGCACATCCATCAACTTGTCGTATAAAAGCGATCCAACAACCTGATCTTCCTCTATAAGAAAGGGTACTTCGTGAGAACGAACCTCCAAGACTGCCCGCGAACCGGCACCGCCGCTCGCAGCGAAGCCAAATCCTGGATCAAAAAATCCCGCGTAGTGCACACGGAATTCACCGATCAATGTGTCGTAAGCGACCATCTCCGCAGCATACTCCGGCGGAACGCTGACAGCTTCGCTCGACGCCAGTATATAAAAGTCGCCCGGATTTAAAATTAGATGCTTATGTTCTCGTGCAAAGATCGGCTCCCAATAATCAATCGGATCGTAGTACCCGATATTCTCGACGTCGATGAGATCCGCATGCTGACGAGCCCTGAACCCGAGAAGTCCATCCGTCTGTTCCCCTTGCATGTCTACCGTAAGTGGAATGCCCTTAAATGGCCCCTTCTTGTTGAGGTCCCGGTCGACAAGACGGTATTCCTTCTGAAGTCGGTGATGCATAGCCGCACTAAGTGTTTCTGTTCCGCGGCGAAGCCGAAGTTGGTTAAGTCGTGATCCTTTTCTAACAACAACACTAAAGGTACGGGGCGCTATCTCTGCATATAGCCGTCCGTGATAACCCTCCTCGACCTTATCGAAAACTTCGGCCTTATCGGTGATTAGGCGCGTCAACACGTCAATGCGACCCGTAGAACTTTTAGGATTTGCCAACCCCCAAACGCGCGACGGCAATGCTAAATACTCAAGCAGTGGCACAATATAGACGCAACCAACCTCAAGGACGGCACCATCTGTGATATCAATGGCATGCATACCAAACTGACGAATGCGGTCTTCCACTGTGGACTTACTACCTGGAAGAAAACTCGCACGAAGACGATACGCCGTAGAACCAAGTCGAAGATCAATGCTCGCAGGCTGAATTTGGTCAGGAGGAATATCCTCAATGCCTTGTATGGCCTTCGAGCGAACAAGTTCGCGGATCGCATGTGAAGGCAGAATTCCTGTTCCCGAAGGCCTCACAACAACATCATCAGAGCTCTCTTTATTGGGGACTGTTGCACTAGCTTGCTCAATCATACGATTGCCTTAATCGGAAACGACCTATTCGCAGACAAGGTATGCCGCCATTGAGCAAAGGTTCAACTATGGAAGGCAAAAGTTAAAAATACGAATGTAAAACGTTATATCTCAGCGTGAAATAGCTAATTAACCCATTGTAATAAAGTTATTTTATGACTTCGCAAAGAATTTTTAAAATGACAAAATGCGGCTGATTACAATGAAATTTTTAGTATGAATAATTATTTGGCACGCGAATTCGCGAATCGCTCGGTTTTTATGTCGTTGGCCTTTGCTTCCACAAGGTAAATAAATAGCAAATTTGCGCGCGCCAAAGGTGCGGGTCAAAATAGAGGGCGGTGATGCGGCCTCAGAGAAGGCGCCCAAACCGAAAGCTGACATGAACGCTGCAAGTAAAATTAGCGGGCTCAATTCGCCTTCATTCAATTCCAAGAATGAAGCGACCAGCCTCGGAGCTTCAAAAACTCGCTGGAATATTCACAATAAATTGCCACCTAATGTCTCGGACCAACACTTCCAAGAGGACAAAACTCTTTCTTCCTAACCGAAAACACCCTCTGCCCGAAGCGCATTAATTTCGTCAGCCGAATAACCAGCTTCTTTTAAAATTTCGGTATTGTGTTCACCTGGCATGGCCGGTGCGCGAGACACTTTCCCCCCACCATGTGCAAGCTTAAAACCGGGTCCGACGAGGCGCAAATCGCCAAGGTCCGTCTCGATGGTCTGCAATACATCGCGGTGCTCCAACTGCGGATGGTTCACGACTTCATCGATCCGCCAAATTTTTGCGGCCGGCGCACTGACAGCATCAAGGCGTCTCTGCCAGGTATCTACATCTTCCTCTAGGAGTTTCTCTTGCACAATTTCACGAAGCGCTTCTGCATTCTCGCGTCGAACATTCCAGTCGAGAAAGCGGGGGTCTTTTAAAATATCTTCGCGACCGATCTCCTTAGCCAAGGCTTGAAACTGCCCTTCAGAGTTCACGGCGAGCAGCATATACCCACCCCTTACGCGATAGAGGTCGGCCGTCGCTTTACGACTGACGGCCTGATTACCCATTTGGACCTGCTCTATGCCTGCCACTGTGTATTCGCAAACTGCTGGTGAAAGAAAGGTCAGTGCTGCGTCGAGCATAGAAACGTCAATTAATTGCGGCTTACCGGTACGTATCCTTTGAAACAATGCGCTCGAAATAGCAAACGCACCCGTCATGCCCCCAATAGCGTCACAAACGGCAAATCCCGCCCGCGTCGGCCCTGTCTCTGCCTGACCCGTAATCGACATAATACCGGAGGTCGCCTGTATTCGGCCATCATAGGCTGGTGTGTTTTTCTCTGGTCCATCCTGGCCAAAGCCCGATATGGCACAGTAAATCAACGTCGGATTAATTTCTATCAAGGCTTCATAGCCAATACCAAGCCTGTCCATTACCCCCGGCCGAAAGTTTTCCATTACAATGTCGGCGTCTTTCACCAAGCGTTTCACAATTGCGATGGCTTCCGGCTTCTTGAGATCAAGTGCAACATTCCTTTTATTCGCATTCGTAGCCACCCACATTGGCCCCATCGACCTTGCCGACCATTCCGGCGCATGCGCGGAAAAGCGAAATTCCTCGCCGCCCGGCCGCTCAACCTTAACAACATCCGCACCATGCAGCGCAAGTTGGTAACTGGCAAAGGGGCCCGCGTATACCTGCGTAAAATCAATCACGCGGACCCCTTCAAAGGGCTTGGTCATGCCGCCACCCTACTCAGCGGCTGCCGCTTTGATATCACGCTCACGACGCGCTTTTGCTATTTGTTTGTTACGGTCAAACTCCGCCCGCCGACGCGCAATCTCCTCATCAGACATCTGCTCAATATTGCTGAAATCCAATTTCCAACTTGCATCCTCGCTCCAACGAAGTGGTGATTGCACCGTAGTCCGAGGTCCAACCGCTGTTTCAAGGACCTTCAATGCGAGTTCCATCGTGTAAGCCTGCGATTCAATATCATTAGGCTTACCAGCCGCATTACCTAGTGGAAAGTCGCTGAAAAGAAAACGCGGCGCACCGACGTGCTCAACAATGTCTTTGCCACAACCCATTATTACCGTAGGGATGCCGTTAGCTTCAAGGTGACGTGCAATCAGACTCACGGTCTGATGACACACCGGTCAATTAGCAACAATTACAGCGACATCGCCGCCGTCTTGACGTATTCGTTCAAAAATTTCGGGGCAATCAACTTCAATTGTCCGCTGCTGGCTACGGTTCGTCGGCGCACCATAAAAGTGTTCCGTAATGCCACCGATCACACCTTCGTCTGCCAATCGCTTCAACTGTTTCATTGGGAACCAGGTCCGCATATCCTCGGCCGTTGTATGATTGCGATCGATACCAATATGGGAAACTCGCAGATCCGGTTCGGTTTCAGTTTTGTCTGTATAGACGGTGTAAAACTTCGCCGCTGAATTATAAGGTGCACCTGGGCCCTGATCACCTTTATCCGGCTGGAAGGGTGCCGCAGTCGTAACCAATGCTACACGGCTTTCTGATAAAGGTTTCTTTAAGTGCGTGAAGGGTACGTCCTTATACTGTGCCCAACGGTAAGGCTTCCCGTAGCCAAGCGTCTTATAATACGACGTAATTCTACGCAAATACGGTATCGGCAGGTCAAACTCTTTTGCAAATCCGAAATCATTTTCGGCTTCCGACATACTTGTCTCCCATAAAGGTCGAAGCAGTTTCTCCCATAGATATAAGTCTTCGATCTGATATCGTCCAAATCGAAAATCATTTTTCCATTTCTTTCATGACAATATATGCCCAGAACCAAAGAGGCGAAAAAATGATCATTCCAGTTGGCTTTCGATACAAACCCATCCGATTCCCAAATACTGTAGACAATGGATTGGAAAATTATTTTAAATTATTTTTACGAAAATTAACTCAAAACATCTTAGAGTGGATTTTTCGCCACGAGGCATAACAATATTAGAGGTCGTCGGCCTTAATCACCGATGATCTAGATGCAACTCCCCTTGCCGGTGCAAGCACCAAAACGATTATCTCTGAGATGATACTGTCAATTTTGTTACACATATAGAGAACCGTCATGAACGCCTCCAATATCAATCAGGATGATTTTAAAATCCAACCACTATCAACACTGATGGGTGCGGAAGTGAATGGGGTTGATTTGCGTTTACCATTCAATCCCGAGACTAAAGACCGGATCCATAGAGCTTTTCTCGATTACCAACTGTTGGTGTTCCGCGATCAAAGTCTAACGAAAGACGAACAGGTCGCATTTACGAAACAGTTTGGCACTTTGGAGCGCCATGCCCTGCGTAACCGCGGTACCAGTGGCCATCCATTGGTCCACATTGTCAGCAATCTTGGCAATGACGGTAAGCCAATGGGCCGGGTGCGCTCCGATATGTGGCACACGGACAAATCGTTCCGTCCCGAACCGTCGATGGCAACGATTCTGCACGCACAAATTCTACCACCGAATGGCGGCGATACGGTTTTTGTCAATATGTACGCAGCCTTCGATGGACTGAAACAAGAAATAAAAGACAAAATCCATGACCTCAAGGTAGTACACTCTTGGGCGCTCTCGAGAGAGAACGAAGGTCGTGTTGTTAGCGAGGAGGAAAAAGCAGACGCGCCAGACAATATCCACCCACTTGCTCGTAAGCATCCCGAGACCGGTCGGATTGCGATCTTCGCCGGTATGCATGCAAGCCACATCGACGGTTGGCCCTTTGAGAAGGGGCGTAGCCTGATCCTGGAACTAGAAGCACATGCAACGCAACCGGCATTTCTCTTTCGGCATAAATGGAGGGCGGGCGACGTCTTGATGTGGGACAATCGGTGTCTTCTTCATCGTGCGGAAGCAAATTTCGACGCAACCCAATACCAACGTATAATGCATCGAACTTGCTTGCGCGGAACACCAACAAATTAGTGCATCTTTATAGTTTTTACCGGCCTATCAAGTAAAGTCACATGCATTAAAGCCAGAAGCCAACCATTATCTGGTTCTGCATTGAACAAATCTTCAGCACGGCCCCATGAGCTTTACACTACTCACACTCTTGAATCTCGCGATGATTAAATTGCGAAAGGCGGCCCCAAGGGACCGCCTTTGCGAATGGGCCGTGCGATATGGCCCGAAACTTTGATCGCGGTGTCAGCGCGAAATAGAGAGGTTGCTCTTCAGTACTCGCTGGGCACCTAAACCTATCGCACGGGCACTCATTCTAGACATCAGACCACCTCCTTCCGTTTGTTTCATCATTAGTTTTAGTCTGCACAAGATTCGCGCGCAAAGATACAACAAAATTTTGATCCAAGAATTTCTGACCCATTGGATTACATATTTTACAAAGTACAATGAGAGTAAGGCATGTTTGAGAAAATCATTGATCTCAAGACGACCGATGGCGAAATGGAAACTTTCGTATGCCATCCGGAGCGCGGTGGTCCGTATCCTGCAGTATTCTTCCTTATGGATGCGCCAGGTATCCGTGACGAACTTTACGACATGGCAAGGCGCCTCGCTGCTGTTGGATATTATGTATTGTTGCCAAATTTGTACTACCGCGCTGGTAGGGATACGAAATACGGGCCTAATGTGCTGGACAAAGGTAGTGATGAAAACAAACGCATGCGCGAAGTCCGCACCAAAATGACAATCCCTCCAATCATGCAAGATATCTCCGACATGTTGGCTTTCATAGAGACACAAGATGCAGCAGACCCTGGTCCAGTTGGCACACATGGGTATTGCATGAGTGGGCCATATTCGCTGGCCGCCGCGGCTCGCTTTCCAGAGAGAGTTGCAGCGGCTGCATCATTCTACGGCACATGGCTTGTAAGCGATGCGGCGGAAAGCCCCCACAGCACGCTCGGACAGGTAAAAGGAGAACTTTATATTTCTTGCGCTGAACACGACGACCTGGCGCCGCCAGAAATGGTTGAAGAATTGCTAAACTTATTCGAAGCATCTGGCAATAATGGCGAACTTGAGGTTTACCCTGGCGTCCATCACGGCTTCGCCTTTCCCGAGCGTTGGTGCTACGATAAATCTGCCGCTGAAAGGCATTGGGAGCGCTTGATCGCACTCTATCGCCGGAACCTCGGCTGACGATGAAAAGGAGAATTAAAAATGGCGACCAGTCCCGCTCTTGAAAATATCCTCGCGGCGAAACGCGCTGACCCATATTCTGACGACAAGACAATCGAACAATTGCGGGCCAACCATAAAGCTGGCGGCACGGCTATTCCTTTGCCTGATGGCACCACGTTTGAAGCTGTTGATGCGGGCGGCGTGCCGTCTGAATGGATTCAAGTGCCCAATATTGACGAAAAGCGCGTCTTCTTGTTCATCCACGGTGGCGGCTATTATCGCGGCTCAGCAGCCGCAACCCGTTCGGCAGCTTCCGGGATCTCCAAAGCAAGCGGTATGCGTTGCTTGTCAATCGATTATCGGCTTGCACCGGAAGATCCTTTCCCTGCCGCAATCAACGACACCTACACGGCATACAAATGGCTACTCGACCAGGAGTTTGAGGCGTCGAACATTGTGGTGGGCGGGATCTCCGCAGGCGGTGGACTGACCTGCGCGCTGCTGCTTAAACTGAAAGAAGAAATGGAGCCTCTCCCTGCAGGTGCTGTGCCGATGAGCGCTTGGACCGACTTAACGCAGTCTGGAAAAACCATGCAGACGAATGCCAAGACTGATCCTGTTATTTCTAAAGCTTATCTTGACCGAATGGCCGGCCTCTATCTCAAGGGTGCCGACCCAAAAATGCCACTGGCCTCCCCACTTTTTGGCGAATTTAAAGGTTTGCCGCCAATGCTCGTGCAAGTCGGCACGACCGAAACTATGTATGACGACAGCCAACGCTATGCCGAAGCAGCCCAAGCTGCCGGTGTCGATGTAACTTTCGAGCCATGGGACGACATGTTTCACGGATGGCATAGTAGCGCTCATATATTAGTGGAAGCACAGCAGGCGATCGCCAGCATTGGACGATTTTGTAAAAAGGTTCTTTAGACCAGGTTTCACGCATTTTTGGTTTAATTTCATTATTTTGTTATTGATTGCAATCAACCTAATGAAACACCGGAACCTATTTCTTATGCCGATTATAGATACGCCCCATTATCCAAGCTGGAATGATACCAAGCGCATATGAAACGGCAAGGACCCAAAATCCGTCTTGAAACGCGAATGCATTTGCTTGCGCTTCAATCATCTGACCCAAGTAGTGAAGACCCCCAGCCTGATGGATGGTCTCTGGCACGCCCGCCTCACGAAAGATTTGCTCGACACCTTTAAGCAATTCAGTACTCGTGGCGTTAGATGCACTCTGCGTCGCGGTCAAGTTAACCGCATGGTATTCAATCCGCCAATCTACAAAAATTACCCAAATATTAGTACCAAGTGAGCCTACCAACTGGCGTGCGAAATTTAATGTCCCGCCCCCCGCGTTCAATTTTTCTTGCGGGAGCGACTTTAATGCAGTGTTCATGATGAAAGGCTGTATAAATGCGGTCGCCCAACGACCGATCAATCCGTACAACATAATTAGCAGAAAAGACGTATTGGCGTCGGCGAAGGCAAACGGCACGAGGCCTGCCGCAAGAAAGATAAAGCCGGTGATTATTGCGGTTTGAGGGGGAATTTTATCAGACAATCGGCCACTAATCGGCATAATAAACATTGCGAGTAGCATCGACGGCATGAGCGCCATACCGGCTTCAAACGGCGTCATATTTTGGACGATTTGCGCTGCAACCGGCACTGCATAGACGGAGGCGAAATTACCCACTGCCGAAAAGCAAGTAACAATCACCGCCATAGTAAACATCTTGTAGCGAAAGAGTGATAAATCGAGCATCGAGGCGCCGGCACGCCGCTGTGAAAGCACAAATACAACCATCGCGGCGACACCAACAATCAGTAGGGTGACAATAGTATCCGACGACCAGCCGTCGCGCGGCCCATTCGACACACCTGTCATCAGGCAATAGAGCGCCAAGCAAATTAAAGCATAACCAAGCCAATCAAACTTTGGTGGCTTATCTTCCCGCACGTTCGGCATAAAAAGCATCCCGAGCGGGCAAGCAATCGCAACCAATACAAGCGGCGCGTAAAAGATGTAGCGCCAGTTAAAAATTTCGATTGCCAGGCCGCCGAGCGGTGGTCCTACCGACGCGGCGCCGACCAAACCCATAACATAGACACCAAGCGCAGCGCCGCGCTTTCCTTCCGGGAAAGCCTGAAAAACAGTCACCATAACAAGCGGCTGAATAACGCCTGCAGCCGAGCCCTGCATAACCCGACCCAATACCACCATATCGAAGTTCTCTGCCGCACCCGAGACGAAACTGCCGAGTGTAAAAAGCAACAAAGTTGCCATAAAACCCCAGCGCTGGCCGACCACTGCAACGACCCAAGCATTTAGCAACTGGCCAGTCGTCATGGCGATCATGAAGGCAGTTGACATCAACTGCACCTCACTCTGTCCCACGCCAAATGCCCCCATTACATCTGGCACCGCAACATTCACAATCGTACCGGACAAGACCATAGTGAAAGCAGCGAGCATTCCAGTTGCAGTAACTAATACTCGGTATTTATCGCCGTACAATTTGTATAATTCGTCTATTTTATTTACCTTTCCATTAAATAGTTAATGTTTTTATTATATAATTGAAACTTTATTATTTTTTTACTTAATAAAAAAATCCCTACGCAATATAAATGGATGCTCAGCAACGAATTACGAGTATAGCTGGATTTCCAAGAAAGAGCCCTGTCTATTCCTTGTCGACCAGCCTATTTTTCTCTCCGAATCTTCAAAGGAGCAGATACATGATGACCGAGCATCCCGACATGAACGGCGCTGAAAGCCTAGTCCGAACATTATTAGCCGGCGGTGTCGATATCTGCTTTACCAATCCCGGAACATCTGAAATGCACTTCGTCGCCGCGCTTGATAAAGTGCCGGGCATGCGCTGCATTCTCGGTCTCTTTGAAGGTGTACTGACGGGGGCCGCAGACGGCTATTATAGGATCGCGGGCAAACCCGCATCAACATTACTCCACCTTGGCCCAGGCCTCGCAAATGGACTTGCTAATCTGCATAACGCGAAGAAAGCCAATAGTGGCATTGTCAACGTTGTCGGCGAACATACGACTTACCATATCAAACACGATGCTCCGTTAACTTCGGACATAGAGGGCATAGCTCGGCCGATGTCGCATTGGGTTCGGACCTCACTGAACTCCCTTGATGTATCTGCCAACGGCGCCGCTGCTATAGAGGCCGCAACGCAGGCCCCGGGACAAATTGCTACTCTAATACTGCCCGCCGACACCGCCTGGGGACCCGCGCAAAACGTGGTAACCGCGCGTCAGGCTGCACCACGCACCAAAGTGAGTTCAAGTGCAGTCAAAGGCGCTGCTGAAATGCTAACTAACGGTAAAAATGCGACCTTACTTCTGGCAGGACCAGCCCTGACGGAGCAGGGTTTGCAAATCGCCGGGCGAATTGCATTCAAGACAGGCTGCGGCCTTTTGAGTGAGGGCGCAAACGCACGCCTCGCGCGGGGTGCGGGCCTACCACAAGTCCTCCGAATTCCTTTCGTCGTCGACCAAGCCGTCGAAATACTGAAAGAGGCCGGGCAATTGGTCCTAATCGGTGCAAAACCGCCAGTTGCCTTTTTTGGCTATCCGGGAAAACCGAGCCTTCTCTATCAGGAAGGCATCCCAATGACCCGCCTCGCGAATGTCGAAGATGATATCATCGCAGCCCTTGAGGCCTTAGAAGCCGAACTTGGCGCCCAGAATTCAGAAATGGCGCATGTCGCACAAGCCGGCAGACCGGACAAGCCGTCTGGCGAGCCAACTCTGGAGAATCTCGCCGCCGTCATGGGAAACATGCTGCCAGACGGAGCTATCGTCGTCGACGAATCTGTTACAACAGGCCGAGGTTTCTTCCCGGCGACAGCAGGCGCTGCCCGACATGACTGGCTTAATAACAGAGGCGGCTCTATCGGCTTCGGTATGCCGGTCGCCATCGGCGCCGCCGTCGCAGCCCCCGACCGAAAGGTTGTCCTGCTCGAGGGTGACGGCAGCGGGATGTACACCGTGCAGTCCCTTTGGACAATGGCGCGCGAAAATCTCGATATCACCACGATCATCTTCTCCAACCGCAGCTATAAAATTCTACGGGGCGAACTCTCCAATGTAGGCGTTCAAAACCCGGGCCCTCGCGCGATTGACATGCTCTCCCTTGAACGCCCAGACCTCGGCTGGGTTCATATGGCGAGAGGCATGGGCGTGGATGGCGAGCAAGTTACAGATTGCGAGGGCTTGATGCGCGCCATGGAGGCCGGCTTGCAAACGGACGGCCCATATCTGATTGATTTAGTGATGTAAGTTCACCTATCTGCATAAACGTTTAGTTCCGGGTAGAGATCTGAAACTAGAGAAGTAAAAAATGGCTTTCTGTAACTTTCGCACCAATATTTTGAAGTAGTCGCGTATTCGCAGATCAGGGAAACAAGCGATGACTAGCCAAAATATTGAGATCCGCCCAGTCACGCCAACCATCGGAGCTGAGATTCATGGCGTTGATCTCGGGCAGGAATTAGGCAACCAAACATTCCAGGAAATTCACGATGCACTCATGCAACATCAAGTGCTGTTCTTCCGTGATCAAGAATTAGACCTTGATAAGCATAAGGCATTTGGCAAACGTTTTGGGCCGCTGGCAGTCCATCCCGCCTCACCAGGCCCCGAGGGCCATCCCGAAGTCGTTGTCGTTCACGCGGACGCTGAGACGAACCGGGATGCTGGCAGAATTTGGCAGTCGACCCACTGGCATACTGACGTTTCATGCGTCGACGAGCCGCCGTTGGGTAGCGTCCTGCACTTAAACACAATCCCGTCTTCAGGTGGTGATACCCTATTCGCAAGTATGTCAGCGGCTTATGAGGCGCTATCTGACCGTATGCAAACCTATCTTGAGGGCTTAACCGCAACCCATGACGGTGAGCGCGTTTGGCGTGGTCGATACAGCAACCAAGGTATTGACGACAGTGGCTCGGTATACCCTAAGGCCACGCACCCCGTTGTCCGCACACATCCGGTTACAGGCAGGAAAGGCATTTTCGTAAATGCTGTGTTCACAACGCAGATCAACGAGGTTCCTCGC
>MDSX01078230.1_pt1 | contig 11465 bp, 8 predicted proteins | sample 811141 | NCBI WGS metagenome assembly MDSX01 (sample SAMN05326642, study PRJNA326480) | marine metagenome | isolation source: seawater | place: Atlantic Ocean: South East | collected 2010
CCCTCATAAAATCCGCTCTTCCCTAACCGTTTGATGCGAGACAGAGTCCGGGATAAATCTGTCTGAATGAACAGCTCCCCCGCCTGATAGGGCATACCCTCTTTCGTGAACACCGCCATTGAAGCGTTGTACGGGGTAAAATCTTTAATCCGAGATTCAAATTGCCGGGCAAGGTCTTCGGGGATAAGAAACCCCTCGCTCGCCAGATCGATTGCCGGCTGAATTACTTTAGTCAGGGGCATTGTTCCATACTTTTCTAAGACATCTATCAGTCCTGCAACCGTACCAGGGACACCGGCAGCAAGGTGCGAACGGGTTGAAAGTCCTTTTATAATTTCTTCATCGTCATCCAGATACATGTCTTTAGTCGCCAATATCGGCGCTTTCTCTCGATGGTCATTGGTCACCACCTGACCATCCGCCAATCGAATCACCATAAAGCCACCGCCACCCAGATTTCCCGCCGAAGGGTAAGTGACGGCCAAAGCGAACCCACTCGCAACGGCGGCATCTATCGCATTACCACCTTGCTCCATAATCTCTGCACCAACTGCCGATGCTAAACTTGACCTAGAGGCTATAACCCCATTTTCACTAAATACTGTTTCGGCCCAGACCTTCTTACTTCCCAAGGGCTGCAGCAAAAACGTTATCAATAACAGGCACCTCAGCAAAGAGGCAAATTTGAATGCGAGCATAAGAGATACACTCATTACTTCTGATTTGGTAAATTCTGAACAAAGACCCTGAAGTCGGCAAGGAAGAATAATTATTCTTCTGCATCTCAATTTACTTACAAGGAGAGGTTGTGAGCTATAAGAATCCTCAATATCTGATCGAAAGTTCCGAACTGATAGAGAAAATAAACGATCCAAGTCTAAGGATTTTCGACACTTCGGTATTTTTGGAGGCCTCAGAAAATGGTTACTCAGCAGAGAGCGGAAGAACCCTGTACGAAAAAGGACACCTTCCGAACGCCGGATTTATTGACCTGACTCTCGAATGGGCTGACACAAGTGGATCTCTCAATTTCACTATACCATCGGTAGACAAGTTATCTGAAGCTGTTGGCCGAAGTGGAATAAGTAAGGACCACGAAGTGGTCTTGTATTCCTCTGGAAATCTTATGTGGGCAACCAGGGCCTGGTGGTGCCTACATTTTGCAGGTCATAAGAATATTCGAGTACTAAATGGCAGCTTGTCCAACTGGACTAACCAAAATCTCCCAATACAGACAGGAGCCAAGGCATACTCGCCGGAAATTTTCGTTGGCGAACCCAATGAAAACGCTTTTTCAGATACTGCGCAGGTAGAGGCCGCTGCAGACAAAGGTATTTGCGTGATCAATGCCCTGTCTCAATCGCTCTATGAGGGAACAGGAGACTTTTATTACGCTCGAAGAGGACACATACCAGATAGCCACCTGTTATTTTATGGTGATTTAGTAAGAGACGACTTTTTCCTGCCCGCAGAACAACTGAAGGTCGTACTGGAAGAAAAAGGACTGAACGAAAACAAACCCGTCATCACTTACTGTGGAGGTGGAATCGCGGCCACCATTGACGCTTTCGCTTATAAGTTACTCGGCTACGTTGACATCTCAGTTTACGATGGTTCTATGAGCGAGTGGGTTCAATCGGATTCTCGACCATTGACCGTCGGTCCCAGTCCCTAAATGAATTCAAAATTAGTGCAACTAAAAAGAGAGAGTTAATGACTAAAGCCTTTGAAGGGATAAAAGTTTTAGACCTATCTGATCGTCTGTCAGGCGCCTGGGCAGCAAGATTATTCGGTGATTTTGGCGCTGAGGTTATTTTGTCAGAACCCAAAGACGGCCATATCGCTCGGCATCTGGGACCAAAGATGCAGATCGGCCATAACCAGACATCGCTACTACACCAATTCGTAAACTGGAACAAACAATCTACTCTAAGAGATCAGGAGAGCATCCAGGAATTAGTCAGCCAAGCCGACATTGTCATCACCACCCAAGATAAAAAATTCGTTAACCAATTCGATATAGATTCCATACATCTCTCCATCACACCGCATGGTCTAGAGGGACCCTGGTCTGACGTGCCGGGCAACGATCTCACGCACTGCGTCAATAGTGGCTGGTCTCAGATAAACAAATATGAAAACGAAGAACCTCTGCAGCTTCCGCCACACCAACCCAGCTTGATCGCTGGGGTCGCAGGTTTCATTGCTGCAAGCGCAGCTCTGACCAGGGGATGCAAAGAAACAGTGGACGTCAGTGAATTAGAGGCTACAGCGCTCACCTGCGTGCCATGGGCAATCATGGGTATTTTCGTCGGCGGAGATCGATTGAAGCATGGCCCTAACAGATTAAAAACACGAGGCAGTCCTGGTCCTCTTTGGGAAACCCAAGATGGACTTATCAATTATGGTTATGGTGATTGGCAACAGTGGGAAAATGCTCTAACGTTTTTGGGCGATGAAGAATTAGCTGCAAACCCTGACTACATACCCAGTTGGGGCAGACACCAGAAAGATCCCATTCCAGTCATCGAAGCGTTAACTCAAAGTTCCAAGGTCAGAGAAAAATGGTCCATTTTTCATGGTTTGGCCAATTTTCGATGTATATCTGGAGTTGTCCAGACTACTCAAGAGCTCATCGAAAACGAGCAGCTAGCAAGTCGCGATTTTCTGGTAGACGTCGACATACAAGGAAAGACATTTAAAACCTGCGGTGCTCCCAGTAAATTATCAGAAACTCCTTGGCAACTCAGAAGCCCCGCACCGGATCAACAACAAACTCAGGCTCAATTTTCGACCGAGAAAAACCGCTACCCTAAAAAGAAAAATGCAGAGGCTCCGTTGAAGGGGACTCGGGTACTCTGCTTCACTCAAGCCTGGGCTGGCACTTTTGCAACGGAAATCCTTGCGTGCCTCGGTGCGGACGTAGTCCAAATAGAAACCGTGAGCCGCCCCGACGTCTGGCGAGGTGCTGGTTCTCCTGTGCCCAACGGAATCAAAAACCCAGCTATCCAACAAAGCCCGCTCAATACCAATGGGATGTACAACTCAGTCAACTTGAATAAACGGGCGATTACCTTGGATGTTACCAAACCCATGGGTAAGGAGATGTTCTGGTCATTGATTAAAAATTTCGATGTTTTAGTGGATAACTTCAGCCCCCACGTCATGACCAACTGGGGCGTTTCACTTGACAGTCTTCAAGCCACTCGACCCGACATAATTTTTGCTTCAGTCTCGGGTTATGGGCGCCAAGGTCCTTTGGCAGAATACCCGGCCAATGGTGCAACAACCGAACCCATGTCTGGGTTTTCATCTATGCATGGTTACGAAGGCGATATTGGCATGAATACAGGAGGACTGATTCCTGATCCTGTCTCCGGCTACTATCTTGCAGCGTCCATACTAACGGCGATACATCATCGAAAGACAACAAATCGAGGACAACGTATCGACTCTTCAATGATGGAGTCTGTGGCAATTCAATTTGGCGATGCGCTCCTGGAGTACAGCGCTAACGGTGACATACGAAAACCTATGGGAAACAAACATACGGATATCGCACCACATGGCCTTTTCAAAACTAAAGATGGTGAATGGATCGCAATCACCGCCGAAACCGACCCAGCGTTCCACAAACTTTGTAAACTACTCAAACGAGAAGGTTTGTCGAACGATAGCAGGTTCAACTCCTCTGCGAACAGAAAAGCCAACGAACTCGAATTAAATCCTTTACTGCAGTCGGCCTTTAGCTCTGAAATTCATTCGTCTGACTTGACTAAACTGCAGGAAGCAGGGGTACACGCGGCAATCAATTCCGATTTCCTTGAGATCTATCGATTTCCAAATGCCCAGTTCAAGAGTCGGAGATTCATGCAAGAAATTGATCACACCGAGGCGGGTCCTCACTTACTCCCGACGATGCCCTGGCAGCTCTCTTTCACTCAAAAAACCCCTCACAAACCTGCGCCTTGTTTTGGAGAACACAGCGAAGAGGTGTTTTCTGAAGAATTAGGGATCACCCCTGACCAATATCGAGAACTGGTCGAACTCAAGATTACCGGCCGAGAAAAACAAAATTGAGAAATAGAGGAGGTTAACCTAGAGCCTTCGGCGTTAAGTCGATGAGGTAAAAACCCTAATTTCTTTCGATGATCCTGGGCATCAAGAAAACACTCGCAATTTCAACTCCACAACCATCTCAATGTCTCAGCAAACAGAGAGCCTCCCTGTCTTAGATTATGACCACCGGTGCCAAACTCAAATCGAAAATCATAGCCCGCATACTCAAGCGCGGAGGCAAGGGTCTGGTTTGCCAGAGGCCAGCTGCCCAGGATGATATCGGCATCCATTTCACCACTTTGCAAAAATACTTTGATGTCCTTGCGCTCTGTACTGCGAACGAGATACTGAAACTGATTACCTCCCCGAATATTGGTAAAAGAGCCACAATGACTGATGACGTTGCCAAAATAGGCAGGTTCGTGCCAAGCCGCATTGAACGCACAAATCCCGCCACTCGAAATACCACAAATGATTTTATCCTTTGGGTTTTCAGACACAGGCAGCCCAACCTCTGACTCCATAAACGGTATAACCTCGTCGATCAGGAATCTCGCGTATTTCCCGTTGCAAGTATCGTACTCTATACTTCGCTGACCCAAAATCTGCCGATCATCAGCACCGGCCAGAGCACTTTCAGGTACTCCAGGATTCACGAACAGCCCAATCGTAGGTTCAATTTCGCGATTGTGAATCAGGGTATCCAGTACTTTCGTTGCTCGAATAGGACCTTCCCTGTTCAAGTAACCGTCACCATCTTGGAAAACTATCAACTTGTATTTCCCGGAATAGCCTGAATCTTCGAGATCTGGCACATAAATAGAAACAGTGCGCTCTGTACCCGGATAGACAGCGCTCTTCGACCACTTTTTAAATCGTTGTAGATTCCCTGTAGGCGTCTCCTCCCCGGGATATGCCTCCGGGCACGGATGGTAATGAACGTCTCCCGAGGTATTCAACGCATCGAGGATTTCTGAGTTGGCTCGTCCGTTAACCGTTTTGTTTGGATATTCATCGTTAAAAATGAGATGTAATCCATGCCCTTGATAAGTCTCTATATCCACATTATGTCTCCAGTCTTTGTGTTTGCTATTCCACCAATGTCTGATAAATCCTGGTCCTGAGCTCTCTTCTAATCGGATAAGTCGACGAAGGAATCAACTGAGTAAAAAAGACAACGAAGAGATCTTCAAGGGGATCCAACCAAAAAAATGTGCTCGCGGCCCCACCCCAGTGATGCTCACCGACAGACGCGACAATACTTGCCTTAGCAGGATCCAAAACAACCGCAAATCCCAAACCAAACCCAATACCATCATAGCTAGTCTCACTCCAAACCGGTTGCCCCATTGCAGCCATGTCTCTATTGTCTGGAAGATGGTTCAAACGCATGTGTTCCACTGTTTTCCGACCTAACAACCGTTGGCCATTTAACTCTCCACCATTCATAAGCATTTGGCAAAAGGCACTGTAATCATCGATTGAAGAGACTAAACCGCCGCCTCCGGAGAACATCCCAGCTGGTTTCAAGTAGCCGCTTTCTACATAACTTTCTTCTAACTTGAGGCCGCTTCGCGCTAGAGAATTTTCATCGGATGCCGCACCAATAGAGCTCATGCCTCCGCTGCCATGAAGTGGGCTATACAGCGCGGAAAATCGCTCTATATTTTGTTCCGAAACACTGAATCCTGTATCAGCCATCTGCAAAGGATCAAAAATCTCTTTTTCCATGAACTCTTCGAGAGTCAATCCAGACCAGACTTCTACCAATCGGCCCAACACGTCAGTTGAAACACTGTAATTCCACTGAGAGCCTGGCTGACACATAAGCGGAATTCGAGCCAATCGTTTGACGGCCTCTTCCAGCGTTTCATGATCGCCTTGAAACTCAATCCGTTCTTTGCGGTAACTTTCATCGACGGCATTACTCTGCATAAACCCATAAGTTAAACCAGATGTATGGGTCATCAAGTGTCGGACCAGCATCGGAGTGCTCTGTGCTTCTGTATGTTCGATACCGTCTCCTTTCCAAACAGGAGTTTCGGCAAATTCAGGAAGATACTGACTTACTCGATCATCCAATTGGAATGCGCCTCGCTCGTAAAGCATCATCGCCGCGACAGTCGTTACCGGTTTGGTCATGGAAAATATTCGAACTATCGTGTCTCTTTGAAATGGCTTGCCGAGCTCTTTGTCTGCCATTCCGGTGCTGCCAAAGTAAGCCACGCCCCCCTTTCGCCCTACCAGAACACTGCATCCAGCAAGACGATCTTTTTTCGTCTGATCCGAAAGCCAATCAGAGACTCTGTCGAGTCTGCTCTCGGACAGACCGGCCTCTATGGGTGAAATATCGTTAAGCATACAACTCTCCTGATTTAACTTGGCGGCCTCTCAGCAATGACGCCTTGTGCTAGGTACTGGTTCAACTCGTCTGACGTATAACCAAGCCAGTCTTCCAATAATTCAAAATTATGCTCTCCCAGATCAGGACAGCGAGTCCAATCGGACGAATCAATGCCCTCCATCTTAATAGGGTTACCTGGCATCGGTGTCGCGGCCCTCTCAAAGGGTACAAAAAACTCTCGTTCCACCACCTGAGGATCCTCAAACATATCCGGTACTGTATTTACTGGTCCTGCAGCAATACCCATATTCTGGAGCTCATCAGCCGCGGCCTCTTTAGTCCTCGTTTCGCACCAAGCACCGATACTCAAATCAATCAGGTCAGAGCGCTCCTCACGCTCCTTTAGAGTCCATTTGGGATCCAAACGACCGTCTATCTTCACTAAATTCTCCCAATCTTTTTGATCCTCGCAGGCCAGCGCCAACCAGGCATCTTTCCCCTTACAGGGATACACCCCGTGGGGAGACATATTGGGGTGTCCATTATTCAATACAGGAGAAGGTGCTCCCAACTGACTGTCGACCAACCAAGGCCCGTTAAAAGAGACACCAGCTTCGTGAAGGCTCATTTCAATGCGAGTACTGCCGCCTAGCTTCTTTTTCCTCGTTCGGATTGCCGTAACAACTGCCGCAGCGGCGCTTGTAGCCGACGTTGGGTCGACCAGTGCGACGCCTGAATTCCTTGGTTCTTCCAAAGAGTAGCCCATCGCAGCAGTCAGGCCGCTCATAGGTTCTATGATGGGACCGAAAGCCACCCAATCCTTGTAAGGACCAGTCTTACCAAAACCGGGCATGGTTAGATATATGAGATTCGGATTCGCTTGAACCAGAGCCTCGTAATCAAGGTTTAAGTTAGGCATGGTGTTTGCGCTAAAATTTTCGATCACAACATCTGCATGACCGACTAACTCTAAAAATATTTCTCGCCCTTTAGTATGCTTGAGATCTAAACAAACGCTGCGGCTGTTTCTGGCGAGTTTGACAAAAGCTGCATTCCGGTTCCATGGCTCTTTTCCCGGATCTTTCCCAATCCAGCCACCTATCGGATCCCCTACAGGCTCTCTTAGCCCACGCGCATACGATCTTTCTATCTTAATCACATCAGCACCGAGGTCAGACAGAATCCGAGTGCAAAGAGGCCCGGCCCAGACATGACTCAAGTCCAGTATACGAATGTCGGAAAGTGGGCCTCTAGCCATTCCAGACCTCGTCAATATCCACCATCTGCATACCGCTTGGTGGATCACGTTTTATTTCGTCAAATCGAAAAGGCACATCCGGCATACGCAATCCTTTCCTGTCGATTGGTTCCTGCCAAAAGTCTCGCGCAAGCAGGTGTGGATCCTCCAACACCTCCTCAAAGGTCATTACCACTCCTAAAGGAATCCGACACTCGGTCGCCCGGGATCTGAGATCTTCCTTATCCACATTCGCAACGGCCTGCTGAATAATACGATGTAGCTCATCCCGATTAACCATACGCGACGCGTTCGTCTCAAATCTGGAATCAATGATCAGCTCAGGGAGTTGAAGAAAAGCAACGCAAGCATCCCAAAAATTCGGGGTTATGTTTATAAACACCCAACCATCTTTACAGCGAAACATATTTGTAGGCACAACCCACCAAAAATCATTCCCGTGGCGAGAGCGAATATGATCGGCACACGACCATTGGACCGTTGTGAACTGGCTTAGAGCCATGACACACTCGAGCATACTGATATCGATAGTTACCGATTCCTCTGAAAATCTTGCTGCGTTAGCTGCTATATAGGCAAATTGACCAGCTTGGAACTCCACGTAATGTCCAGGCAAGGACAAAGGCGCTCTGTCCGGATCTCCCGAACAATTAGTATAACCGCCCATGGCCAGCAACACGTTTGAACTCGACCTCCAATTTTTCTTGGGTCCAGTTAACCCAAACGGTGTAATAATCGATTTCAAAGGCACATCCCATTGACCAATCCCCCAGCTCTCAACAGAATTCGCGGAGGTCCCTTCAAATACCAACAGATCTGCTTTGCTAGCCAACTCCGCGATTCGATCTGGATCCTGACAATCAACCACCTTTTTATCACTGTGCAAATATAAGTCCATCGCCTCGCTTGTAACCCACGAAGGCAGGGGATTCTGATTAACACGAACCACCTCCGCACCGTTTTGAGCAAACAAGCGACCACAAAACCCAGCAGAAAAATGACCTATCTCCAAAACCTTATCCATGCTAAGCCTGTTACCCTTTTTGCATCAGTGTTCTTCTTGGATCTAGAGCATCGCGGACAGCCTCCCCCACAAAAATCAGTAGAGTCAACATTGTTGCCAAAGTAAGCACAACGCTCATACCTAGCCATGGCGCCTGCAAATTGGATTTTGCTTCAGATAGGAGCCTCCCTAGTGAGGGTGAGTCGAGGGGTAGGCCAAAACCAAGAAAGTCCAGTGCAGTCAGCATGGTTACAGAACCATTTAGCAGAAAAGGAAAGAACGTTAAGGTCGCAACCAGGGCATTGGGCAGGACATGGCGAAACATAATCGTGAAATCATTTACACCCAGCGCTCTTGCCGCCCTAACAAACTCAAAGTTTCTAGCACGCAAAAATTCGGCCCGAACCAAACCTACCATGACCATCCAATTAAAACAGGCCAATATCAGTAGCAACAAAAACACGTTAGGCTCGAACATGCTCGCAAGAATAATCAGAATAAACAGTACGGGGAGCCCCGACCAAATTTCTACTACGCGCTGCCCTAACAGATCGACCGCTCCCCCAAAAAACCCTTGCAACGCGCCTACTGTCACGCCAATCAGAGTACTCACCAGGGTTAGAGAAAGGCCAAAAAGAACGGACAAACGAAACCCGTAGAGTAATCTCGCAAGTACGTCACTACCCCACCCCTGCGTCCCTAATAAATGCGTGCTGTCGGGCGGAGTTGGTGCCACGTCCAGCTCCCAATGTATGGTGTCGTATGAAAAAGGAATCGGCGGCCAAACGGCCCAACCGTAAGGCTCATACAGCCCACGCACATAAGAATCTTTGTACGCGGCTTCCGTATCTAAAACACCACCCAACTCTTTTTCAGTGTAAGTAACAAAGACTGGAAAGAACAATTCGCCATCCTTTGTAAAAACGATCGGCTTATCATTGGCTATAAACTCAGAAAACATGGAAACAATAAAAAGAGCGAGGAATATCCACAGAGACCAGTAGCCTCTCCTATTTGCCTTAAAGTTCTCCAGCCGTCTCTGGTTAATCGGACTCATCATTATCGTGTCTCAAAATCGATTCTTGGATCAACTAAAACGTATACCAAATCGCCTATGAGCTGCATCAACAAACCAACCAACGTAAAAACGTAGAGCGTCGCGAATAAGACCGGGTAATCCCGTTTTACTATCGCGTCGTACCCGAGCAGACCCATACCCTCGAGGGAAAAAATCACTTCTATTAGCATGGAGCCTGTGTATAAAACCGCTATGAAAGCCCCAGGAAATCCCGCTATTACAATTAACATGGCATTTCTGAAAACATGCCCATATAAAACTCTTGATTCAGCGAGCCCCTTAGCTCGCGCAGTCAAAACAAACTGTTTACTCAATTCCTCCAGAAAACTGTTTTTAGTTAGCATAGTCAGCGTCGCAAACCCGCCCAAGGTCAACGCCGTCACAGGTAAAACCAGATGCCATAGATAATCAAGCGCGTAACTGAAAAAACCCAGTTGGTCCGCGCCCTCTGAAGATAAGCCCCTCATCGGAAACCAATTCAAATAGGATCCTCCCGCAAAGCCAACCAGCAAAATAATGGCAAACAAGAACGCTGGCACTGCATTCGCAAAAAAAATCAAACCGCTGGACCAAATGTCGAACTTCTGTCCATCCGAAAGCGCTTTTCGCACTCCGAGTGGAATCGATACAATATAAACAATCAGAATTGTCCATAGCCCCAAAGATATTGTTACGGGCAGTCGTTCCAATACAATCTCACTAACCGGTCGATCCTGAAAATAGCTATTTCCAAAGTCGAACTGAAGGTAATTCTTCATCATCAAAAGAAAGCGCTCCAATGGAGGCTTATCAAATCCGAACTGTTTTTCGATCTCCTTGATTATTTCTGGATCTAATCCGGAACTCGCTGAGTAACCGGCGTCCGCTGGAGGGCCCAAGGCGCCACCAGAGGACACGGCCATTGTTGATGAAGTTGCCAGCCCCGTTACCTGAGCAATCGCCTGATCAACAGGCCCCCCTGGAGCTAACTGAACCAGAAGAAAGTTAATGGCGACTATCCCTATCAGGGTGGGCACTATCAACAACAAGCGTTTGATGATGTAACGGCCCATTATCTAATACCGTGAAATTCATCTATCGCGGCGGCTTTTTTTTCATCCCACCACCAGATTCGTTTTGAAGCCCAGGGATGATTCAATTTACCGTGTTCCGGAATGCCAAACTTATCCCACCAGCCAAACGCGAAATCCACCTTAGACATGCCTGGAATAAAATAGAAATTCCAAAGTAATACTCTGTCCAGTGCGCGCGTCGCAGCCACAAACTCCTCCCAAGTTCGTGCGGCGTACATTGCGTTGATCAAATGATCCACCGCTGGATCGCGCATGTTCGGGTAGTTGGAGCTGTATTCTTGATCGGCCGTTGCCGACGAAAACATGTTTGTCACGTCGCGCGTAGGCGTCATGGAGGGCAGAAACCAGATCGCGCCTATATCAAAGTCACCGGAGCGCATACGATATAACCAGTTTGAAATTTCCGGCGATTTTATGGAAGAAGTGATTCCCAGACGTTTAATAACTCGCGTAAAAGGAATAAATCCACCCCCAAGTGCTGGTGAAACCGCTAGCAAACGCACGTTGAACTTTTCCCGAGTTTTTTCATGAATCAGCTCACCGTCCTCAACCTGCCAACCCGCTTCTTTTAACAGCCCAGCCGCTTTAACTAGTTTGTCCCGGTGCCAACCTGTACCTCCGTATGGTTGAGGTTTGTATTCTTCTGTAAA
>MDSX01010245.1_pt1 | contig 11462 bp, 7 predicted proteins | sample 811141 | NCBI WGS metagenome assembly MDSX01 (sample SAMN05326642, study PRJNA326480) | marine metagenome | isolation source: seawater | place: Atlantic Ocean: South East | collected 2010
GAGTGACTCGATGCGCGCACGAACGATTCGCGATTTTGTAATGCCAACGAATGCTTCGTGGGTTTTTCACGCGTTCCCATTGGCCGAGAGACAAAATCTCGGGCTCTGAATCGTCGTGATAGGTTGAATCGTCAAAACGAAATCTGGGGCTCCGGTTGGAAGATCCAAAAAAGCGTAAAGCGAGGTCGACTCCCCCGTGAACTCCCGTGAACCGAGGCCGTGGCTTTTACAGTCATCAACCGCAGTGAAGAGGAATAAAGCTGCTTTCTGAACAGAGCTCGTTTTCATTACAAGTACTTCGCCGGCTGAACCGTTGACGCTCATCGATCAGCTGAGCGCGTCGGCGAGGCTCCGGTGCGCCGCGCCGCGGACATCTGGCGCCCTGTCACCGTCGCGCATCTCCTCCAGCTTCTTAACGAACGCATCACGCGTCGAGGAGGTCCCGACGGATCCCAACGCGCGCGTCGAAGCCCCGAGCGCCTCCGCGGCGACGGACCTGAGCTGCGAAACCTTCGGATCGCCCGCGCACAGACCCATCGATTCGCGCAGCGGGTCGAGCCACGTCTCGATGCCGGTCACGTTCAGTTGCCCGCACCGCGTGGACAGGGACTTGACCACCCGTAGGCCCGCGGCGCGTCGGGTCCACGGCGCGGACGGATCGATGGCGTCGCCGGCGAACGATGCAACCGCCGGCGCGGTGGCGGCGAGGGACGCCGCGTCACCCACGCCCGCGCAGAGCGACGCCAGGCACTCCAGCGCGCGTTCCGCGACCGCACCGCCCGCCTTGGCCTCCGACGCCTTGCGATGCGCCTCCTCCTCCATCTCGCGTATCGTGTTGCCGCCCACGCCGCCGTCGGTATCGTTAGCGGGGCTTTGGTCTTTTCGAGCGGCGGCGGTCGCGTCTCCGGATACTCCGTCCGCGTCCGATCCGCCGCCCGGGCTCAACACGTCGCGAATCAGCGGAAACGCGACGGGGAAAAAGTCGCATACGGGGCTTGTTTCCTTCGTTCCCCCCGGGGGCGCGAGCGCCGTGAGCGAGCGTTGCAACGCGCTCAACGCGGCTTCTCGGTAGGATGACTTTTTCCTGGACGCCTCGGCGACGAGAGCCGCGACGACTGTCTCGCCGCCGAACGTTCCAGAAGCTTCCGGACACTTCTCGACGACATCGGCGACCCCCGGAAGGAGCGACTCCTTCCCTTCCCAGACCCGTCCCGGGAGCTCCTTCAGCAGCGCGTCCAGTATCGCGGGAACTTTGCCGGCGCCGGCGACGACGTCGGGGGCGGCGACGGCTAAGCCCGCGAGCGCCGCCGCGCCCTGCCGCTTCACCTGATACTGCGAAGAGCCGAGCCGCTTGAGCGAAGACGCCAGGATCTCGTCGAGGTAGAGCCTGCACGTGGACGAGGCACCCGCCGCGTTCTCCTCCCAGACCTCTTCCCACCGCCTCCGCCGCTTCTCGTCTTCGTCGAACCGGCCGACGAAAGCCAACGGGAGGATCTTCGTCGCGTGGTCGCGAAGCGCGTCGGATGCGTTTCTAGAAAGTTCCAGACAGAGCGCCGTCGCGAGAGTCGCCCGGCGCTCGTGGTTATCGTCGTCGACAGCCTCGTAGGACACGGCGGCGTCCTCCACGAGCTGGTTCACCCTCGCCTCGGTGGCGTGTCTGGCGACGGACGCCACCGCGGCGATCATCGCGGCAAACACCGACGCCGATCGATCGGACTCCGCGGCGGATAGGAGAGACTTGAACAGTTTCCCCGCGTGCGGTCGGACGAGGGATCCGCGTCGGAGGCACAGCCGTGATATGAACCGGGCGGCGCCCGCTCTGGTGTTGAGCCCGACGCCGGAGCGCAGCACGCCGCCAATCGCGGGCACGAGCTCCTTCATCACTTCTTCGTCGACGTGGTTCATCAGGAGGTCCAACGTCTCGCCCATCGGCGACGCCTTGGCGGACTGGAGCCTCGCGTGCTCCAGCTTCTCCTGCGAGAGCCCGATGGCGGGCGCGTGTTGCTCGATGTAGTTTAGACGCGAATCCTCCATTCCGGAGAGCGCCTCGAGGAGGCACGTGACCATCGTGGGTATGTGCGGGCCGAGCTCTTTGCTCCCGGCGTGCTTCGCCACGTTCATCACGACGTCCATGGCGAGCGCCTGGACCTCCCGAACGCTCGAGTTGAGACCTTTGTTGAGCAACATCGGTAGCGTCTTCTCGATAGTGGACCGCGTCTCCACCGGGGACGAGTGGTGCGAGTCGCACAGTCGGATGGTCAAGCCCCTCGACGCGCGGCACAGGGTCTTTCCGGCCAGGCGAACCGTCTCTTTAATGTCGTCGATGGATCGGAGACTTGCTTCCCACACCCGCTCCAAATACGGCTCCACCTCGACGAATCGCCTACCCGAGAGCAGCTCGGCGAGCGCGGACGCGGAGGACTGCCTGGCGCGCCACATCCTGCTGCCGCACTCCGTGAGGAGCTCCTCCATGACCGCGCCGAAGTGTTTCTCCACCGCGCCCTTCGGGTCGTCCACCACCGCCTGCCAGATTCCCTTGACCGCCTCGCGCATGTTCGGGCTCGGATCGTGCTGCATGCGGTACAGCTTGGGCAGGAGCTTGGCGAGGTGCGGCGCGAGCGCGTCACCCGCGCGCTTGGCGATGCTCGCGAACCCGTACGCCGCGCCTTTACTGCTGTTGAGCATGGCCTGGTAGTTGGCCAGGTCCATGAACTTGTATATGAGGTCGGGCTGGCCGATGTCGGTGACGATCGAGCACAGCTCTTTGTACGTGCTGAGGCTCCCGCCCCCGGTGGAGCCCGCGGGGGCGTCGCCGTCCTTCTTCTTAGCCAGTTCCTTGTCGTCAACCTTGATCGTGCCCTCCTGGAACACCTGCGTGTCGTCGTCGAGCTTGACCCGTCGCTTGCGCTGGCTCTCTCCGGACAGCACCCCCATGAGGGACCCGAGGAGCTCCTTCCGCTGATCCTCGGTGCCCAGCTCGTACACGACGCTGACGCCGCGGCTGGCCATCTCCTGCGTCAGCTCGTTCTGATCACCGAGCAAACTCCCGAACGCCTCCTGGATCTCGGGTAGCATCGACAGCAGCTTCGGGTGACGCCTGGTGTGAAGCACCAGCGCGAGGAGCCACGTGCACGCCGCGCATCGCTCCTCGGACCGCGACGAGTACAGGTACTTTTGGAAAATCGCATCCAAAATCTTCGTTCGCGCCGCGTCCGTCCCTTCGAACCCGACTCCGTCCAACTCGTCCGTATCCATCGACACGGCGCCGTCTCCCGGCGTCGCCGTCTCCAGTCCCGCCAGCGACATCTTCTCCGTGCCGGCTAGGTTTACGAACGAGCCGTAGAGCACCGTGTGGGCGCGTACCCCGACACCGCCGAACGTGAAACACAGCGCCTCGCCAACCGCCAGCTGCGTCTCCTCGCTCTTGCTCCTGCTCAGCTTGAACAAGGCGTCGATGAGGGCGTTCGCATCGGACGGGGAACAACCCCCCGCGACGACGTACCCCGCCGCTCGAGCCGCGCGTTGCTGCGCGCCGGGATCCGAGAGCTTGGTCATCACGCGGCTCAGCCGCTGGATGAGGAGATCCATCGTCCCAACCGGCGCCTCCTCCTCCTCGTCCTTGTCGGCACCCTTGTCGGCACCCTCGGCACCCCCACTCGCATCCTTCACCGGCGCGCGCGGGAGGTCCGGTAAGCCGCTCAGACCCACGTGCCCGACAGCCTCAGCCGCCGTACCCGCGAGCGTCGGGTTCTTACACCCTGTAAACAAAACAAGACGTCATTCTAATCGCCCATACGTAAATAAAAATAAACTCACCCGCGACTGCCACGAACACGTCCAGCGCCTCGCGGATCTTATCACCCGGGAACGTGAGCGTGCGTGACGAACCGGGCCCACCGCCACCCGCGGCGGCGACGTACCCCGCCGCGCGCAACGCCCCGTCCTGGTCCTCGAAACGCCCGTGCGTTTCGCCGCCAGCCTTGCTCCCGCCCACGCCCGCCGTCGCGAGTAGCCGCGACAGCTCCGCGACAGCCGCCTCGGGGGCGAGCCGCGGGGCCAACGCGCCGCATATCTTAGCCGACACTTTACGCGTCGGGCCGTCCACCGCGGACGCGAAGTGAGCCGCGATTTTGTAAAGCGTCGACGCGTCCGTCGAGTCGGCGACGCACGACGGGGAGCATTCGACGAGTTGCAGCATCGCCGTCGCGGCGGCGGCGGTGAGGTCGCCGGGCGCGGACTTGACCATGCATCGCTCCAGGAAGCGTCTGTACCCGGCGGGTGACGCGGCGGCGCTCGTGTCGTTTCCAGATTCGTTTCCGGAAGCATTTCCGGAAGCTTCCGCGACGTCGGCGTCGACGCAGAGCCGGATGAAATCGAGCGCGGCGGCCATCGCGGGCGGCGGGAGCGGGAGCTTGGAGTTGAGCCCCGCGGGCTTGGCGAGGTCGGGGTGCCTTCCGGCGAGGTACTCGAGGAACGCCGCCGCGGGGGGGAGCGACCGACCTCGGGCCTGCGGGGGCGGAACGCCTGGGGCTGGAGCGTTTTCCCCCGCCGCCGCCTCATCCTCTTTCTTTGTCCCGTCGTCGGCCTCCTTTTTCGCGAGTCGACCGCGCCGAGCCCGCGCGAACTCGTCGTTATCATCGTCATCCGGCGGCCTCAGACCCGCCTTACCGACGTCCCGTACGTCCTGCTTCCCATCGCCGCACGCCACCACGCACAGGTACCTCGCGGGCGCGTGACTGAACGGGAACAGGTCCCGGGCCCACTGCGCCGCGACGAGCCGTCTGGCGCCCACGCCGCCCGCCTCGGCGCCCGTGACCGCCGCGCCCGACTGCGCGGACGCGTCTATGGACGATAGGAGCAAGCCCTCGATGGCCATCGCGACCCCGCCGCCGCAGCCCTTGTACGCGGACGCGAGCGATCGAGCGGCGTCCTGCACCGACGGTCTGACCGCCTCCGGTTCCGTGGCGAGCGCTCCGAAGACCCGAGCCGCCAAGTCGGGAGTCCCGACGACCAAACTCGGCTGACGCGTCGCGAGCTGCCCGAGCGCCTGGTAGCAGAACCCGCGGAGGGACGCGACGCCACCGGCGGCGAGCCCGCCGGATGCCGCCGCGCCTTTCGTCTCGCCGTCCAGCAGCTTGATCATGCCGCCGAAGAGCAGCGGCGCGGCTTGTCGCAGCTGAGCGTCGGTGGCGTGTCGAAGCACCCACACCGCGAGCTCCATCGCGGCGGACTTCAACCGGAGGTTGGTCCCGACGCCGTACAGCCCGGTGAAGATCGCCTGGACCGTATACGGGAACGCGTTCGCCGCCGCGACGGATCGGCACATCAACGACGCGAGCCGAAGCTTCAACGCGGGCGACGCGGGAATCGTTCTGGATTCAACCGGAACATTCTCCGGGTCACCGAGGAAGGCGCGGTAGAGCTTCGTCACGATGGATGAATCTTCCAGGTCCACCGTCGGGCGGTTAGTGTCCCAGACGCATCGGCGCCGGAGCAGCTCCTCGCCGCGCCTGGACGTCTCGTGATCCGCGTCGCACGCGGCGACGAGGTAATGCATCAGCGCCTCAGCCGGGGGAAGCGTGGAGTCCTTCGCGCGGTGGAAAAACTCGAGCAACGCGAGCTTACGGGTGGCGAGGTCCTTGATGGACAGTGCGGGCGCGTTGGGACCGAGGATGCGCTCGACGGAGGACGGCGACATGCCGGGGGGCGCGGCGGGGGGCTGCGGCGGCGCCGCTGTGGATTCAGTCGCGTTGTTGGTCGGCGGCGCGGGGACGCCGGCGACGTTGGCGACGCCGCGCATGGCCTGCTCCGCGGGTGACGGCGCGGGTGCGGCGACGGGCGCGTGGCCCACGGTGTTGGGCTGGTACATCAGGTACAGGAGCGCGTGCCTGAGGAAGACGGCGCGATCGCCCGCGTTTGTCATGAACTCCATGTCGTCCACAGCTGTGCGAACTTGTTTCTCCGGGACCGCGAGGGCCGTGATGGCGAGCCTGCAGATGATGTCTGCGGCCTGTCGCGGGCGCGCCGAGATGCCCTTGAGGAGCGGGAGGATCTGGGCGGCGCGAGCCTCCGGGGCGGCGCGCGCGTGCGCCTGCTCGACGTAGATCAGCGCAAAGTTGCGCACCGTCGGGGGTCTCTCCTCGTTGACGTACAGGGCCGTGAGGTCCTCCAGGGGCAGGGGCATGGCCGGCACCGCCTTGAGGCGCTTGTTGACGTGCGATAGGATCTCGAGAACCTTGCGCTTGGTGGACTCGTGCTTGGACGCCATCTGGTCGATGACCCGAGGCATGAGGACGTGGAGGAAGCGCTCGAGTTTAACATCGTCCGTGAAACCGAGAGCTGTGAGGGCCTTGTTGAGCGCCGCGAGCTCCTCCGCCTCCGTCGGCGCCGGCGATGCCATCTCCGACGCCTTACGTTTGAGATCCGTCGTCACGATTCCTACGTTCGCGATCCGGCCGGTGCTACCAGGCGCGGACGCGAGTGACGGGACAGATCTCAGTCTCAGATCCAACAAAGATCGCGCACGCACAAAAAGCCGTTGAGTGCGTTGAGCGTTATTTTGAGCATCTTTACACGTGTCCCGGCTCCCGGCTATATCCCCGTATCTACCCCTCGCGTTCATCGCGGCATCCGTCTCGGTCTCGCGCGGCGCTCACTCACTCCACCTTGTTCGCCAGAACCTCCCGGGCGCCCTCGTGCAACGCATCCATCTGCGCTCCAACCTTCTTCTCGTCGAATGAATCCATCGCCTTGACGTAGTCGGGCACCGGCGCGTGATCGAGGAGGTAGTCCGCGATGAACTGCCGCGGGTCCTGCGGCCGTACCTTGGCCATCGCGCACATGCCGTCGTGAAGCACGGAGAGCACGCCGGTGTCCTCGAGGTAGGACCGGGCTCCGACGGCGACGCCGCCCGCCGGTCTGGACAGCCGCGGCGGCGGCACCTCGGGGGTCCACCTGCGGATGACGTCCGCGGCGAGCACGAAGGGTTCCTCGGGGCGCTGCGAGGAGAGCGCGCGGAGGGCGTGGCGGACCGCGAGCTGGATGTTCTGCGCGAGGTAGGCGTGCACGGGCTGACGCTTGGAGAGGAGAGAGTCCGCCATCGGGGCCATCGCGGCGGGGGGATCGTTCTCCTTGGTCTGCGCGTACCGCGGGGGATCCACGACGGGAGGTGTCGTCTCGGGCTCGGCGGCGTCCCCGTCGCCGTCGCCGCCGGCGCCGGGCTCGGGCTCGGGCTCGGGTTCGGGCTCGGGCTCGGGATCCTCCGCCGCCGGGGCATCTACCTCAGCGGGAGCAGCCTCCTCTTCCGCGGGCGCAGCCTCATCTTCCGCGGGCGCAGCCTCTTCCTCAGCGGGCGCGGCCTCTTCCTCAGCAGGCGCGGCCTCTTCCTCAGCAGGCGCGGCTTCTTCCTCAGCGGGTGCGGCTTCTTCCTCAGCGGGTGCGGCTTCTTCCTCAGCGGGCGCGGCCTCCTCTTCCTCAGCGGGCGCGGCCTCCTCTTCCTCAGCGGGCGCAGCCTCTTCCTCAGCGGGCGCGGCTTCTTCCTCGGGAGCGGCATCTTCTTCCGCGGGAGGGGCGTCGCCCTCAGCGGGAGCCTCCTCTGCCGCGGGCTCCTCTGCCGCGGGCTCCTCGGCGGCGGGCTCCTCGGCGGGAGTCTCCTCGGGCGCGGGTTCGTCGGACATGGCGGTCAAGGAGACGGGGAGAGACTCGCCTGCGCTGGTGTCTGTGTCGTTGTTGCCCCGGCGGTCTCCGTTACGGAATAACGTTTGACTTTCGCGTGACTCGTTCCCCTTTTTTAGCACTTTGCATGTTTTTCGTCAACCTTACTGACTCTTCATACGATAACTTTACAGGTTTAGCCTTTGATCGCTATTTGGCCCGAAATACAATCCTGACTGCGATTCCCGGTCCGATTCCCACGAGCCCGACTTTGATTCGAACCCTCGAGAATCGCCCCTCGGACTCGCCACTCACCCGAGCGCCAACCCAGGTCGGCCGCTCCCGCGTCGTCGCGTCGCTTCCCCCGAGAAGCCACTTCGACCTCGAGACATGCCCGGCGCCGGCGCCAAGGCACCCATCGCGGACCCCGCGGGGGTCTCCAACATGGCCCCCGAGCAGCACAAGTCCGCGCTCCAGGCGCTGTCAAACGGAAACCCAGTCCCGTATCCCGCGACGCTTAGGACCGTCGTGCACGCGGGGACCAAGGCGCCCAAGAGGGATGATCAGGATCCGGATAAGAAGCCCCCGGGGTACAGCAGGAACGCGAGGGGAGGGTTCTTCACCTCCTGAGCGCGCGCCGGAGGGGATCCCAAAATAGCACTGTAGCCAAATGAATCTCATCAAACGAAGCAAATCATCATCTCCCATTGGACGTTCCAAGGCGCGCCGCGACACACGAGAGCGGCGCGTGGGGACCCCGGATGGACTTCCCGCGGGCGCTGGCGATCCTCGCGTCACCCGGCGTCACCCACGCGCATCCGGGCGCGCCGGACCCCCGCGTCGATGCCGAGCGGACGGTCCAAACGTACGTCGACTCCCCGTCATGCGTGCCGTCGCTCGTCTCGGCGCTCGTCTCGGACGGCCTGGCGAGCGCGGCGACGCGCCACCTCGCCGCGGTGCTCCTCTCCGCGGCCGCGGACAGGCACTGGAGCGCGCTCGGTGACGACGTCAAGGCTACGACGAGGTCCGGGACCCTCGCCGCGCTCTCCCGCACCGACGACCGCGCGGAGCTTCGCGCGCTCGTGCACGCCGCCGACGTCGTGGCTCGGCACTCTGCGACGGACAAGTCGCCCTGGAGCGAGCTCCTGCCCGCGCTGAGAGACGCGGCGAAGTCGACGCACGCCACGCACCGCGAGGCGGCCATGCTCCTCCTCGGCAGCCTCGTGGAGTCCATGGGCGCGCACATGAACGACCACCACGCCGCGCTCGTCGCCCTCTTCGCCGCCGCCCTGCGAGACATCCGACGCCGTCGCCGCCTCAGCCGCGCGCGCGCTGGGAAACACGGCGCTCGCCTTGCAGCGCCGCGGGGACTTCCTGATCGTCGCGGACCTTCTCCCGCGCGTACTCGCCGCGTGCATCGACGCCGCGGCGCGACGCCTCGAAGCCGGCGACGACGAAGGGGTCGCGGCGTGCCTGGATGCGATCGCATCCGCCGCCGCCGTCGAGTCCGACGCGGTCTTCGGCGCGGACCTCGCGCTCCTCCCCGCCGTCGTCGACGTCGCCATGCGCGTCGGGACGGACGCGCGGCTCGACCCGGACGGACGCGCGCGAGCCGTGGCGTTCGATGCCCTCGGGAGCCTCGCGGCGTCGCACGCGGGCCTCCTCGACGAGCCTCGACCGTCGAAGCCGCCCGCCGGATCATCATCCGGCGCGACTGACGAGATGACGACGTTCGCGGACGGGATCATGCCCGGGCTGTGCGCCGCCGCCGCGACGGGGGTGAACTTCACCGACGCGGGCCGCGCGGAGGGCGAGGCGGAGTCCAACGGGTGGGCCGCGGCGGCGAGGTCGACACTTCGCCGGTTTTCGCTTCACCTCCCGCCCGCCACGATCCTTCCCCAAGTCGTCGCGCCCCTGGACGCCGCGACCGCGGCGGGGACGCCGCCGACGCCCGGCGCGCTCGCGTGCCTCGCGGCGGTCACGGAAGGGTGCGCAAGCGACCTCGCGGAGGACCCCATCGCGTCCAACGTCGTCGGGTCCATCGCGAGCGGGCTAAGCTCGGCTGATCCCGCGGCGAAGGTTCGTTTTCATTTAACTTTTTTTTTCGCACGAGCAATTAAATTGACGGCGTGTTTTTTATATTTCAACAGGTTGCCGCCGCGCTCGCGTTCAAGGAACTCGCGGAGCACGCGGGCCACGCGCTCACGGAGCTCTTCTCCGACCTCGTGATCCCCGCGCTGGTCACCGCGGTCGTCAACGCGGTGGAGTACGAGACGGAGGCGGGCGATACGGACGCCGCGGAGTCGTTCGTCGCCCCCGCGCACGCGGCGGCGGCGTTTCTCTGCGACGAATTCGGCGGCGACGACATCGAACCCGCGCTGCGCGACGTCATCCCGCCGCTCCTCGGCGGCGCGCTCGGTGGATGGCGGCGTGGGGACGGGGTCGGTGGGGCTGGGCGTGGTGGGGTGGCCGCGGCGCCGCGCATGACCCCGCGCGCGCGCGCGAGGTGCCTCGACACGTTGGAGCGGTTCGCTCGAGCCGCCGCTTGGGAGTTTGCTCCGTTCGCGGTTGACGTCCTCGCGGCGATGACGACGCTGGCCGCCGAGGCGGATCCATCGTCGTCGTCGTCCGTGGGCGGTGGCGCGAGTGAAGGGGCGTCCGCGGTGCGCTCCAGGGCGCTCGCGGCGATGGCCACGGTGATCTGCGCCGTCGGGGAGGAAGCCGCGGCGCCCGGCGTCGTGGCCGGCGCGTGGACGGCGCCTTGGACGCGTCGACTCGAATCCTCTCCGACCCGACCGCGGATAGCGTCGCGCGGGAGTGCGCGCTGCGCTGCTTCGGGCGGTTAGCGACGGTGCTGGAGCGCAGGCTCGCGCCGTGGCTCGGGGGTGTGATCGCGGCGGCGGCGGCGTCGCTCGCCGCGGCGGACGCCGCGGGGGGATTCGCTTGGGACGGGAAATCTTCGCGGGCGGTCTCAGCCGGTGACGCGAGCGAGTCCATCGCCGCCGCGGAGGCGCTCGGATCGCTCGTCAACTCGTGCGGGTCATCGACGAGGCCGCACCTCGGCGTCGCGTTGGCCGCGTTGGGCCGCGCGGCGACGAGCCCGTCGTCTCCCGCGGCGCTTCGAGTGGCGGCGGCGCGAGCTATCGAGTTTTCGGTGAGTTTATGTTACTTCTCGTATGGGCAATTGTACTGACGTCGTGTTTTTTTACAGCTCAAGCCGCTGGAGGCTGACGACGGCGGCGGCGAGCCCGCCGTGCCCACTGACGCCGCCGCGCCCGTCGCCGCCGAGGCTCTCGAGTTGCTCGCGCGGCTGGTGACGGGGGACGAGGAGCCGGAGGTTGCGCTCGCGGCGGCGACGTCGCTGGAGGAGGTCGCGAGGGTCGGCGCGCAGTTCGGGGTTGGGGTGGATTCGGCAAAGGCGGCGGCGGCGGCGGTGCTCGACGGGTCCGCGCGGTGCCAGGAGGGTGCGGCGGACGGGGAGGACGGGGGCGACGGGGAGGACGGCGGGACGGTGTTCTTCGACCTCGAGGATCAGGTGAGGAGGCTGAGGAAGTCGCTCGCGTGAGCGCGCGCGAGGGTCATCGGTAGCACCTGACCATTTTTTTTAACAGCCCGCGACCTCGTCAATCATCGTGACTCTATGATAGTCCCTTGAATCACGCGCGGCAGAATCAAGCCGATCTTGTCAGGACTCACAGACCAGCCCCAGCCCCACTGGAGTCACGTGACCGACGCGGCGCGATCATACCACTCTCGCGCCCGAGTCGTGCACCGCGCGCCACCTCCTCGCGCGCCGAGAGCATCGCAGA
>MDSX01024610.1_pt1 | contig 11459 bp, 10 predicted proteins | sample 811141 | NCBI WGS metagenome assembly MDSX01 (sample SAMN05326642, study PRJNA326480) | marine metagenome | isolation source: seawater | place: Atlantic Ocean: South East | collected 2010
CTACGGTCGACTTTTGTGGGGTCTTTTCCACTAAAAGCACCACCACCATGGGGAGCATAGCCACCATAAGTATCAACGATAATCTTACGCCCGGTGAGTCCTGTATCACCATCAGGACCACCAATGACAAAATTGCCTGTAGGATTGATATGCCAAGTAGTTTCATTGTCTATTAAATCTCCCATTACACTGTTGACTGCATCTTTTACAGGTGACCTGAGACTATGCTCAAAGCCCTGCTTATGTTGTGTACTTACTACGATTTGGTCTGCACGTTGAACACGACCACCAACATACTGAATACTTACTTGTGATTTAGCATCTGGTAGTAAGAAATCACCACCACTTACTCGAAATTCTTTTAGTTTCTTTAGAATTTCATGTGAGTAATGAATTGGTGCTGGTAGCATTGCATCGTTTTCATTAGTTGCATAACCAAACATAATACCTTGGTCACCTGCACCAAAGTCGTCTGTTCCTAATCCAATGTCACCTGACTGTGCATGTATTTCATCATAGATATTTAAATTATCCCAGTGAAAACCTTCTTGTTCATAGCCAATTTCTTTAACTTTATCTCGTATGATATCTTTTACATTATCTACGTTAAAGTTCTTTACTTCACCCGCTACCGTTACGTGGTTAGTGGTTACAAGTGTTTCGATAGCAACACGAGTAGTTTCATCACCATTCTTTAGTCCTGCATCAACTAATGCATCACTAATCTGGTCAGAAACTTTATCTGGATGTCCATCACTTACACTTTCGCTTGTAAAAATATAGTTGTTCATTTAAATCCTTTAATTTATGTTATTGTTCTTGGAGTATAGAGTATACATCGTAGCCTTCGTCTCGCAACTTAGCACCACCACCTAAAAACTCTAGTTCCATTATACTTAGTATACTACTAATATCAGCACCAAATCTATCAGTTAATGTAATCACAGCACCTAGTGTTCCACCAGTTGCAATAACATCATCTATGACCAGAACTTTGTCACCTCTTTGTATTGCACCTTTCTGTAGATGTAATTCATCAGTTCCATATTCTAGTTCATATTGTGTAAAGATAGTTTCACCTGGTAGTTTACCTTTCTTTCTAGCCATAGAAAAGGGTATACCAGTTGCTGAACTTAATGCACCTGCCATAGGAAATCCACGAGCATCTAGCCCAATGATTTTGTTAAACTCAATATTGTTTGTTTCAATATAGTCCGAAAACAAAGTCATCACGTGTTGAAGACCTTGTGGTGCATTAAATATACTTGCCATATCCTGATAGAGTACTCCAGGCCTAGGATGGTCTGGAATAACTCTAATCAAGTTTTGAATAGTCTGTGGTGTTGGTTTTATAATAGTCACAAGTTTCCCGTTAACTCTTCTTCTAGCCGCACGATTTCTTCTTTTAGATGTAACTTCTTCAACTTAAGTTTAGAAACTACTAGGTCTTCGGTACGCATTTTGTATGCAGTATTAATTCCATTATCTAGGTCTCTGTGTTGTTTCTTTAGATATATGAGTCTTGTACGCTTCTTTTCGTCAACGTCTGGTCTTACGGGTGTAGTCATTTGCTTCTCCTATATTAGACCTCTCTGATGTATTTATAATTTAGTTACCTGCTTTTGCTGGTAAAATATATTCATACATACCTAAACCACTATCAACTGCAATCATCATAGCACCTTGGTCTGAAATTTTCATGTTCATTGTGCTTGTGTCACTTAGTTTAAGAATAGTTAGAACTGTTGACAATGGGAATGACCAACCTGTCTTTAGTTCACCTTCTACGTTACTAGCAAATGGAAGTTCTACTTTATCTGTTGAACTATCACCAATGTAAAATACTAGATTGCCGTTAACTGTTCTTGCAGTAAGTAACGGGTCAAATGCACCAAGAATACCTGCAAAATATTGTAGGTCTTTGATTGCTTTTTGTGTAGGCATAATCTCTACATTCCATGCCGCACCACGAAAACTTGCAGTTTTGATTTGTGCATCTACAAGTTCTGATACGATTACACGATACGAACTATCAAAACCACCTGGCATTGAGAAGTTTAGTTCAGTAGTTACGTCTTCACCATTACGTGTTTCTGTACCAACCTTGACTTCAGATTGTACCATATTACCTTCTTTGTCTTCGCTACTGTAACTAAGTAGTCCGTTAAGTACGCCTAGTCTACCTAGACCAAACTTACCTTCGAATTCAGCAACAGATGAATGTAGTTTGCCACGTAAGACAACAGTACGGTCATCGTCCATTGCATCGATTGTAGTTCCTTCAGCATCTGTTGTCACTTTAGCCGCTTGGATAATTCCAAGTGAGTGTGTATGTTTTACAATATCTTTTAAAATATCACGCATGTTTAGTTCTCCTGATTGATTTCATTAATTATAACATATTCTATTATCGTTTGTCAACCTATAATTGACTTGTTTTCTTACTTTGTTTAGGATTATCTACCCAATAAATCGTATTAGGAGGTAAAAACCCATGCATAAACCAAGCATTACCAAATGTTGGATTACCCTTTCCTGTAAAGTCTACACGATTATTATATACAAGTGTAGACATGCCATGCTCTATAAACATTCTGCCTCGTTTTCCACCTTGAAAACTCGTTACAGGCAATAACAATGCAAATGGTTTACCAAGAGCATAACAATGTTCAATAAACTTATCTTTGATACTATATGGTGGATTAGTTATAATTCCATCATACACATCATCTGACTCACAATCGAAAAAATCTTTACCTTCACTTGGTATTATCTTATATCCATTGTTATTAAAGCCATCTACGATTAGATTAGACGTTCCACTAGTCGCTTCGTAGTATGTTTTGTCTTTATCTAAGTATTCTAATAGAGGTTGAACTTGGTCAGACGGAGTATAACATTCATCTGATTCTTTGTTTCTCGCCCGTCTCTGGATTAAGTCTGTGTAAGTATTGCTCATTATAAATCAAATAAGTTGTCAAAAGTTTCGGATGCATTTGCATCACTCATATCCCAATTCAAAACACCAATCAAGTTGTCTAACTTCTTATCAACAATCGTTTGTTCCATCAACTCGTGGTCAAATGGCAAATCCTGAAACCATTGTGGTATCTTCGTAGCATCAATTGGATATGCTACACTCTTTAACTTGAACGTATTTGGTTTTAGTTTACAAATGATACACTTCATACCATCTACAATCTCTACTGCATACTTGTCTTGGTTAAGTTCACGTAACATATTCCAGTTCAATGCGGCTGACACGTGACCAGGAAGATGTACTTTGTCTTTCTTAGATGTATCACCACCTATACTCACATCTTTAGCCATTGCCTTCTGAGCGGCATTTACCCTATCTTTGTATGAAGTTAAATTGTTTACACGAGACTGAGAACCTTTTTCCCAACCTGGCTTCGCTCTAAACTCTTTCTTAAACTCTTTGACCATTTCAATAACATCTTCTCTGCTACCGTCAAGTAACACCTTCAATAGTACTTCACTTAAGAAGTTTTGCATATACTTCGGTGTATCAGAACGTTTAAGGTCAAGACCCATCGCTTTAATCTTTCCTGGTTTGCCATCTACATCACGGCGTTCGCCATCATCATCATAGATAAGCATTGCATATCGTTTCTTCTTAATAAAGATACCTTGTGTGGCACAGTTCTCACGACCAGCAACGATAATCTCACCTTCTTTTCTAGGAACATTAAAGAACGTTTTCATAAAGTCTGGAAAACTAGCATTCACTTGATTTGCTACTTCGTCATATAACTGTAAGACCTTGTCTTTAGTCCACTCTATAGAACCATCATCAATCTCTTGCTTGTACACAGGATACATTGAATAGTAAATGGAGTCTGTGTCACCATATATAACTGCTGGACCTTTATAGTCGTAATGACCTGCGATAACTTCATTTGTTTTCGCACCCATATGTCTAGTAATACAACGACCTGTAAGTGTTGTACTCTGACCGATACGCTTATCATAGAAACGACACCCTTGGTTCAACAACGCACCATACAGAGAGTTCAAGTTAATCTTTTTAACTAACTGTCGTTTATCCCAGTAAGCGATTTGTTCTTTATCACCATCTGCAATAGCCTGCTTCTTATTCTGTTGCATCACTTGTCGTTCTGCATACCAGCGTTCTAACAAACTAGGCACAATGCCCTGTATATCTTGTTTGAATATAGTACCATTAGCAGTCACAGTCCAGTTTAATCCACTATTGAATATCAAGTCATATGCTTCTGCACCAGATACTGTTTGAGTTGTTTTCATGTCTTCGTATGGACTATCTTCTAGGACTAACGTAACTCTACTTGCTTTGTCTTTCTCATTTAGAACACGAAACTCTTCTGAACTAAACGTTTCATCCCATGCTTGAGAAGAACCATATGTTTTAGCACCAGTTTTTCTGCCTTCTTTAATTCTTCCACCAATCAGTTCGTCAGTCAAGTCTGGTCGAAGTTGTCCGGCAATAGTTTCTGGTGACATATTCATCGCACGAATAACTGATGGATAAAGAGAGTTGATATCAATACCTGCTACCCACTTCTGTAAACCTTTCTTAGGAACTGCCACAAAAGCACCAGCGGCTTTCTGCATTTCTAAATCATGCAAGTCTTCATCACTTAAATTAGCATTATCGTCTTGTCGGTCACGTCTCTTTCTGTCAGGAACTACCATGCCTCGTCTGTGTGCTTCGTTAATGATTGCTTGTTCAGTAACAGCAACAGCACCCATTGTTGTTTTGATATTCACTGTATTATCGTGGGCAATCTCATTTGCTAGTTCGATAAATCTTAGTTTCTTATCAATCTTATCAAGTAGTGCAACGTCTTGTCTGTTATAGGCTACGAATTTGTAGAAGTCGTTGTTATATAACTGGTCTAATGTACCATCATATGCAACTTTTTGTTCACCTACTTCGTGTTCACCGATAGTATCAAGTGCATATGAATGCATTTCATGGTAGGTATACTTACGATATAGTTCTAAGTAGTCAAGGTGAATTCTACCAAACAAGTCAAATGTTTCTTGTTTTTTACCATATTTTACTATCTCACGTTTCTGTGGCTCTAATTCCCACAAACATAATTTACGTGTATGCGACTTACTTAGCACTCTAGTAATTCGATTAACAGTATATGGAATATCATAACCTTCAGAGTTCCAACCAGTTAACACATCAGCATCTTCAATGACATCCATGAAATCATTAAGCATATCTGCTTCACTTAGATACAGTTCTGTGTTTTCAAACTGAGAACAAATGCGTTGTGCTTCTTTCAAGCCTTCGCCCTCACGCATACTTTTTGGTGGAATTACGAGTGTGACAAGTAAGTCAAGCCATTGTAAATGAACCGTAATTGCTGTGATTGCCATAAATGGGTCACTAGGGTCAGCGAAACCACGAGTAGCATCAAAGTCGGTCTCAATATCGAAGAAAGCAGTATTAAGTGTTGGTGATTCTACGCCATTGTAGTTCTCACTCAAACACTTAACTTCAGGCTTCATGTCACTTTCGTAAAATGTTTTGCCTGTGTTTATCTTTCGTTCTTTATGGAGGTCTTTGAGACGTTTACATTTGATTTGACGAACTTTGTCACCATGAATACTTGTGTGGTCACCACGTGGGTCTTTCACATAGAAAGTACGCCACGCTGGATAATCACTGTAAACTCGTTTACCTTTAATTCGTTCTACAACTTGAACAATATCTTTGTCTTTGTTGTAGAATGCATCTACATAACTCAAAGAGTACGACCTACTGTTTCTAAGATAGTTTCCATATCTTCAAAGTCTTGGCGAGTTTCAGCAAGTTTTGCCTTATGTGCTACAGAGATTGCTTTGTTTAAAACCGCTGGTTTAACATCGATTTCTTCAGCAATTGCTCTTACAGTATCACGTAATCCACCTTTCAGGTCTTCACATTCTTGTAGAACTAAGCAACCTTCGTTCACTAATTGAATAAGTTTTGCTTTTTCTTCTTCGTTAATTGCGTCAATTGACATATAAATCTCCTATAAGTTGGACAATAAAAAAGAGTGCTTTTACACACTCTTTATATATTAACATAAGTGACTTACAAAGTCAATAGGTTTTTATGATTATTTCTCTGCGTCCTTGATTGCTTTTTCAACCATGTTATTTGCATATTGCTTAGATGCTGGTAAGAAACCAGATGAACCTGCCGCAGTCTTCATAATACCGCCAATGCCACCGACTTTCTTTTTCAAATCAGCAACCGTGCCTCTAACTAAGTCTTTCTTTGCATCGCTTTTAGCACCTTGCGTTTTACCATTTTTGCTCATGTTTCTAATCATTTTGCCTTGTGGACTATTTGCATTGTACTTAACACCAGATTTGCTTTTTAAACCAAACGCCGCTGTATCTGCCTTGTTTGCTAATTTTCCAACTGCACCTGCGGCCTTCTTAAGACCACCAGCAACTGCTGTTCCTACTGCAGGTAATGCCTCATTCTTATCCCAGTTGAATTTACCATTCTTAAATACACCGTATTCATCAGGTTCATCGCCACCTGTTGATATAAGATTAAGTCCTTCTGGTTCTAAACCGGCTTTCTTAACAAGTTCTAAGAACTTATCTTTAATTGGGTCACCTTCTTCATTTGCGCCAATGTAATCATCATATTCTTCTACCTTTTTGCCATCTTTATATACATCAATCATATAAAAACTTTCACTGTAATCATAATATACATTCGCATAATTATCGCCTACTATGTCGGCTTCATTTACTGCTTCATCAAACTCTGCACGTTGTAAAAAACTTTGAATTACATCTGCATCTAATTTTGCTAATAGTTCACGCATTACTGCTGGATAACCGTGTTGTTTAATCATGTCGTATACTGGTTGTGTATAATATCCACCTGCTTCTTTAACTGCATTAAGTTTTTTACCTTTTGCTTTTGCTGAAGCATTCATGCCTGAACTTTGTGCCGCATTGCCAATCGCACTACCTGCCGCGTTTGCTGTACCCATTGCTGCCGCACCGGCTGCCTTTTTAGCAATGTTCTTAACTGCACCACCAACGACTTTTCTACCGATAGCACCTGCTATCGCACCAACTAATGGTAGAATCTCATCAATACGTTTGCCTTCTGATACACCTTCTTTAAGTTTACTAAATGCAAAGTTTGACATTCTAAGCATACCTTCTTTAGTTCTTAGCATGTCATCAATTTTTTCTTTGTTAGTGTCGTTTACTGCATCGTATACTGACGCAACGGCTGATGCTGTGTATAAATCTACTTTCATCTTACCATCGTCAAATTTGACTTGCATGTTTTGTTTGTCTGCTACAATCTTTTTAATCGTATCAATTGCTTTATTGCTACTCTTTGGTTTCATATCCATAACTTTTAAGAATTCGTCTCTAGCCGCAATTGCTTCTTTGTCTTCTTCTCTAAGTGGTTTGTCATAGAAAGGTTTTTGTTTCTTCTTTGCTTCACCTAAGTTCTTTTCAGCATATGCTTTTACATCTTCTGCACTACCATGAAATGAAACTTTATATCCACCATAAGGTGATTTGATTGCTTTGCCATCTTCGCCTCTATGTATCTGCTTTCTCAAGTTAAATTTCTTATGTGCGTTTGCCTCACCCTCAGGTTGGTAATCTGATATAGTAACTGTTTTTCCATCGTTACTATAACTTTCGTAAAATTCTTCTTCTGTTTCGCCACTTGCCATCTCTTTACAATTGCTACATCTACCAAATCCATCATCGTAGTCCATCATAGGAGCACCACAACATCCACTTACCATACCTTCTGACCCTGCGTATTCGTCACCTGGTGAATATGATTCAACAAATACTTCTACCATGTCATCGCCATTACGTAGTCCGCCTTTTTTGACTTTTACGTTTTCTTTACCATACTTTTTTGTTGCTTCTGCTGGAGACATACTAGTTTGTTTCCAACGCTTTTCTGCTTCGTTAGTTTTTTCACGTTTTTCTGCGGCACACTCATCACAAGTATCAATGTCTCCGTCTGTTTCGTCTTTAATCCATTCACAGTCTGCACAACCTTTTGTGCCTTCATTTACAGATTCTTTAATACGAGCATCTAACTGAACATCATCATAGCCTTGTGCTTTATACTTATCGTATAATCTGACTGCTTCATCATATGCCAAATAATTGTCATTGGCATCATTCTCATCCATTCTTACAGAATATTCCATGTTTTGTGTATCTTTAGATTCTGCTTGATGTGACTTATTACCATATGTTACACATGGGTCTTGACCACAACCACAGTTCTTATCTGACTTTTCAGCAACGTGTTCTACATCTGCCAACATTGGTGTAACACCAGCAGTTGATTTTAATCCCCAATGTTTAGCCGCATTCTTTGCCGCATCATAAGATGATACTGCATGAGTTTCGTACTTGCCTTTTTTAGTGTGGAAGACCACGTAAGGACGTTCTTTTTTTTCTGTAAGTTGTGTCAATTTCATAAGTCTTCTACCTTTTAATCATTGGAGTTTTGACTGGATGCTTGTATGATAAGTTGCCTACATCGGCACTATATCCCATCTTAGCCTTCTTCTTCTTGCTCTTTTTCTTTTTACTATATACACTAGCCGAAGGGTCACCGCCACCTAATGGAGATGCCACAGTTGCGATTGCACCTGCTGTTGTTTCGCCTATAACTTCATATATTTTCATAATAGTATTTATCTAAATTGTCATTTAACTAGTTCATCAAAGTGAGGGAATTCAGATTTAAATGATATATTTCGTCTATTTTCTAATCTTTTAAATTCATCTGAAGCATTTTGCTTCATCTCGGTAGTGACATTTGCATTCAAAATTTGATTTCTGAGTGACCTCAGCATATTAATATACTCATCTTTCTTATAAAGATTGGTCATTTCATTCTCCATATATTCTATCTGCTCTGTTACAGTATCTGCATGATAACTATTTAGCATTGATATGGATAAGTGCTGTGGGTCTTCTATGTAGTTGATTAAAAACCATACAACAGATTTGTATTCATGTTTTGCCAGTTTTTTATTAATGTATACAAGAAAGTCTTTGAAATACGGTAGAGATAAGGCATTATGGGCACAACCAAATCCTATAACTAGATTCTTCAGTCTTGCTGACTCTGTTAAGAACATATCTAAATTATTGTTCCACGTTTCAAAGTTTAGTCCCCATCGAATTAGTTCTGCTCTCTTATCAATTGCTTCTCCAGATAACTGCATAATGTATATTAGATTAGGAGTACGTTCAATCAATTCAATAAATTTCGTAAATTTCTTTTCAGGAAAAGCCATGCCAGTTGTGATTGTAATTGTTACTTCTTGTTCGGGTTTTACATGGAGTTTTGAAAGATATTCTAGGAATATATACATGTGGTCAGTAAAGAAAGGCTCACCACCTAATAGACTGATATTGATATATGGTTTATTTGTGAGTTTAGTATTGAAATACTCAGTCAGTAAATCCATTACTTTATGAAATATGTCATCTTCAGTATCAGGATGTCGTTGTTTTAATTCTTTTTGCCACCTTGAACTAAGTTGTGGCCCACAGTACACACAGGCTAGATTACACTTGTTTGTCAATTCTAGTTCAATAAATGTAGCAGGAGTATCATAATCAAATTCAATAGAATGATTAGTATATAATGTTCTATGACTTTCTCCAGACCTATCTTCTGATTCCCAACATACGTGACAATCTGCACATCTTATACCAGTTGCTAGTTCGTTTTTTCTCTTTTGAAGAATTGGATGATTGAAAAGAAAATCTATACCTTTAGTGTTTAAGATATCTAAATCGAATGTAGTTTCTTTTGTTTGTTGAGCATTCAAGTCTGTTTTACAACACCAACTAACTGTTTTTTTGGGTAATGATATGATAATATCATTCCAAGTTTTATAACACATGGTATCTTTGTTATACACTTGTGTACCTTTTATCGTAGATTTTTCTTAGGTAATCCGTCTTTACTGACTTTATTACCGAACTTAGCGGCTTGTTTCTTAATTTCGTTAGGTCCAACATCAACAGTAGTATTAACTCCTGGTACGATTTTACCTACACCATACTCTGTTACGCTCTTTTTAACTTCAGCAAACTTTTCTGCTAGTTCGTCTTCTAGTGTATTACCAAGTATAGATTCTTTGTTGATACCACGTGACTTTGGTCCACCTCTTTTACGAGTTGCTTGTAGTTCTGCTTTTGTATCAACGACTGATTTCATCATTAATTGTAAAATATCTCTATCTAATAGTTTTTGTATTTGTTCAAAGTTACCTCGTTCTGCCATCTTAGTAAGTTCTTTAAGTTTACCAACTATACTGTCTTCTATTTGATTAAGCATAAGTCTGCCATATCCTTGAATATACACTTCAGGATTGTTCGGGTCTTCTTTGTTCCACTGCCAAATCTCAGAGTCTTCGCCTATGTAGCCTTTTACATCATCATTGACACGACCCATAGCCCAATCTATAGTCTTCCCACCATCGTGGTAATCTTCATCGGAAGTTAATTCATTATACATAAAATCATGTAATTCATCTTCAGAAGAAAAATAACCTGTAATTTGAGAATTTGCCAAGTCGGCAAGTCTGTCAGCAACATCAGTTCTGTCTTCTCTATCTTCTATTATTGATTCTACTGGGAATTCTTTGTTAGATGTTTTAAAGTCTTTCTTCCGCATAACAGTTTTAACAATCAAATCTAATTCATTGTTATCTCTATCCCAACGTAGTGCAAATGGCATATTGATATCTGTCTGTAAATCTTTCATTACTGCTTCAGCATCTGGTCCCATCTGTGCGATTGGCTTTCCCCAACGTTTGTATTCTTGTTTGAATAGGCGTGTTAGTTCACTGCCAGTAATTTGCTCACCGTTACGGTCATCGTTTACTCTGTCTAAGAAGTGACGTGTGAATTCTACATCAATACCAACTTTGCCAAATATTCTATCAGCAAATACTTCTAATGCATCTAAGTCAGACTGTGTGATTTTTTTATCTAATTCATCTAGTTTCATTATAATTCACCTTTTGAATACTCTTGGATATCTGGCGGAATGCCCATGTCTTTTATTGTATTGTTATTAGTAAATGCTGTGAAGATTGCTTTCTGTTCTTCAGGAGATAGGTTCTTCTTAATCACTTTAACTAATGTCTCATAACTATATAGGTCTTCACCATTGTCTAGTTTTAAATTCTTTGCAATCGAGTCTGCTGTCTTCCACGGACCATCGATAATTTTATTATTGTTCTTCTTAGTGTATCCATTGCCTGATGCTTTTGGAACTGGTCTACGCAAAACTCTTACTAGTCCATCTCTCGGACTAAACATAAATCTTTTTGATTGAAGTGGTCTGCCATCATCAATTGTTTCTTCACTGTTTTCTATATCTAAATTACCAGCAATTGAGGCAATCATTAGATTAC
>MDSX01052751.1_pt1 | contig 11459 bp, 13 predicted proteins | sample 811141 | NCBI WGS metagenome assembly MDSX01 (sample SAMN05326642, study PRJNA326480) | marine metagenome | isolation source: seawater | place: Atlantic Ocean: South East | collected 2010
GGAAGGCATGATGTAACTAAGCAACATCTTAGTTTTTAAAAAAGAGTGGACATTGTTCCACTCTTTTTATATAGTAAACAAATATTATGAAAAGTATTCGTGGTGCGATAGCAGTAGTTGAAAATAACGAGTTAAGCATTGTTGCTTCTTCTAAAACTTTAATTCTTTCAGTAATGAAAGAAAATGATATTACTGAAGAAGATATAATATTTGCGTTATTTACTGTAACTCATGATTTAGATCAAGCATTTCCTGCAAAAGCTTTTAGAGAATTAGGCATGCACTCTATTGCTGCTATCGATACCGTTGCACCGACTATTGAAGATGACTTAACTGGTTGCATTAGGTTGCTTTTAACAATTAACACCAACAATGATGTTAATCACGTATATTTAAATGACGCTGCAACTTTAAGACCAGATAGATAAAAATTTATTTGTATTAAGAAATATCCTGCTAGTATATTTTTAATGAATTTAAGAAACACATACTTTTACTTTAGTGAGCACATATAAGTTGCCCTTAAGTTTGTATTGTAAAATCGGGCAAAGGCCCGATTTTTTTTTATAGGAGGAAAATTGATAGTAGTAATGAAACAGTCTTCAAGTGAAGAAGATGTTGAAAAGGTTAAAGAGAAAGCTATTCAGCAAGGGCATGAACCCTTAGTAATTTATGGTGTAGAAAGAAATGTTATAGCTGTCAGTGGGAAAGTTAATGATGATCATAGAGCGGTGATGAAATTATTACCAAATGTAAGTCGAGTTATACCTGTTGGTAAGCCATACAAACTGGCAAGTAAAAACTATAAAAAAGACAACTCAATTGTAAAAATAAAAGATTTATCTATTGGAGGTAAAAATTTAGCAATAATTGCCGGGCCAGATAGTGCTGAGACTAAGGAACAGACTATTGAAACTGCTGTAGCTGCAAAAGATGCGGGCTCAAATGGTTTGAGAGGTGGTGCTTTTAAGCCTAGAACTTCTCCTTACAGTTTCCAAGGCCTTGGTGAAGAGGGTCTTAAAATGCTAAAAGAAGCTTCTGAAATAACTTCTTTGCCATTGTTTAGTGAGATTATGGATGCACAGCATTTGTCTATGATGGAAAAATATGTTGATGTTCTACAAATTGGCGCAAGAAATATGCAAAATTTCAAATTACTCGAGGCAGTGGGGGAATCTGAGCTCCCTATTTTATTGAAAAGGGGTATGTCAGCAACATTAGATGAATTGTTACTTGCAAGTGAATATATTTTATCGAGAGGAAATGAAAATGTTATGTTGTGTGAAAGAGGAATTAGAACATATGAAACTGCAACTAGAAATACCTTCGACATAAATGCAATTCCATTTCTTAAACAAAATAGCCATTTGCCAGTAATTGCAGACCCAAGTCATGCTACTGGTGACAATCAACTAGTAGAACCTGTCGCTTTAGCAGCTATAGCTGCCGGAGCAGACGGTCTCCTAATTGAAATTCATCCAAGACCAGATGAAGCTTTATGTGACGGCCCACAAGCATTACTACCAATTGAATTAAAAACTTTAATTGATAAAACTTCAATTGTTGCGAAGGCGGTTGGAAGGTCTTTATAAATGATAAAAAAAGTTCACATAATTGGTCTTGGTTTAATGGGTACAAATCTAGGAATTAAATTAGTTGAGAAGGGAGTTCGTGTAAGTGGTACAGACATTTTAGAAAAAAATGTTATTAGAGCAAAAGATTACGGTGCTTTAAATAATGAATTTGACCCTGAAGAAAATTATGATCTCACTATTTTAGCTATGCCAATTATTGAGATTATTAGTTTTTTTGATAAGAAGGTTTCTACAATCAAATCAAAATTAATTATTGACCTTGGTGGAACAAAACATTTGATAAGACAAAAAATGGATCACTCAAGAATACCTTGTATTGGAGGCCATCCACTTTGTGGGGTTGCTGATAATGAAACTTGGGAACCCAACTCAAAGATTTATAATGGTGCACCCTTTTTACTTTGTGAGTCAGATTCATCAAATGCTGTAGTTAGAAAGATTGCTTCTGACTTTGTTTCTTTGATTGATTCAAGAGAAATTTGGATTGACTCTGAAAAGCATGATGAGTTGATCTCTCTTACAAGTCACTTACCACACATGTTAAGTTCGGCTTTAGTTTCAGTAGCAATGAAGGAACAAGATCTTGCCGAACTTCTTGATTTAGCATCTGGAGGTTTTGATGGCGCTACACGACTTTCAAGAACTTCACCCAATATGATCGCAGATATGTATCTAACAAACTTAGAAAATGTAAAAGACTTAATAACTAAATTAATTGATGAACTCCAAGAGATTTTAATTATTGATGATGAAGATATTATGAATAAGTATTTATTCGAAACTGTTGAATGGAGAAGAGCCCTAGCAGATAAATTTGGTGAGAGAGATTTATCATAGTGAATACCATAGAAGGTTCAATAAATATTATTGGAGATAAGTCAATTTCCCATAGAACAGTAATACTTGGTTCGCTAGCTGAAGGTATTTCAAAGATCAAAAATGTTTTATTATCAGGAGATACGCTTTCAACTATTAATATTTTTAGACAATTGGGTGTAAATATTAGTAATCCGTCAGAAAATTATATTGAAATTGAAGGGGTAGGTTTAAATGGCCTACAAAAACCTTCACACCCATTAAATTCTGCTAATTCAGGTACTACAGCAAGGTTGCTTACAGGTATTCTCTCTAAACAAAGTTTTGAATCTACATTAGAGGGAAGCCCCCAACTAAGTAAAAGACCTATGGAAAGAATTGTTGGACCATTACGTGAAAACGGAGCAAAGATAAAAGATAATAATGGTAATTTACCTTTATTTTTTACACCTTCGGAATACACGTTCGAAAAAATTCATTCAACTAAACCAAGTGCACAGGTCAAAAGTGGTTTACTACTTGCATCTCTTTATCATGAAAATTTTCAAACTACTATTACTGAGGAAACTCCTACCCGTGACCATACAGAAAGACTGTTAAGTCTTATGGGTGTGAACTTAGTTAGATTAGGTAATAGTGTTACAGTAGAGCCTAATTCAAGATTAAAAAATATTGATTATTACGTGCCTGGTGATACTTCATCCGCAGCATTTTTGATAGCTATAGGAGTTCTACAAAGCAAAGAGCTTAACATTAAAAATGTCTTATTAAATGAACGTAGAATTGGATTTTTAAAAATTTTAAAAAAGATGAATGCAGACATAACTATTAAAGATATTGAAGTGAAAGATAATGAAAATGTTGGAACCATCGTTGTTAAGAAATCTAAATTAAAGGGAGTAACAGTAGAAGGGAAAGATGTTGCTGATATGGTTGATGAGTTTCCCGTTTTTACACTTCTAGCATCACAAGCGGAAGGAAATACAGTAGTTGAAGGCGCAAAAGAATTGAGGCATAAAGAGTCAGACAGGATAATGGCAATGGAAAACTTCATAATTAATCTTGGTGGGCAAATTGATACTAATAGTAGTGGGTTTAAGATTTCAGGAATTCAAAAATTTCATGGTGGAGTTATTAAGACAGAAGAAGATCATAGGATTGCTATGACAGGAGTAGTTGCTAATTTATGTATTAATTCAGAAATTAAGATCGATAATATTGATTGTATTTCTGATTCTTACCCAAGTTTTTTTTCTGATCTTGAAAAGATAGGAGCAGAATATGTCACTTAAAATTGCCATTTTAGGTTGGCCACTAATAAAAACTCTTTCACCTTCTATACACAACATGCTTGCAAAGCTTTCAAGTGTAGATTTAGTTTATGAAAAATTATCAATTGAAAATTTGGATGCAGAAAAATTAGATGATATTCATAGTAAATATGATGGATACAATGTAACAATTCCTCACAAAAGAAAAATTTATGACTTAATAAAAAGTAAAGATAGTTCAAAAATAACAGAGACCGCTCGTGGTACTCAGTCAGTAAATACAGTAGTACTTAAAAATTCCATAATTCATGCTACTAATACTGATATTGAGGGAATGAAAAAAACCTTTGAATCTATTAACTATGTTTTAAGAAATAAAAAAATATTAATTTTAGGCAATGGAGGAAGTGCACAAACATTCAAATATTTTTGTGATTCAAGTAATGAAGTTACAGTTGCTTCGAGAAAAAAAGATAAAAATACAAAATTATATAGTGAATTATCAAACCTAGTACCTGAAATTGAAGTCTTGATAAATACAACACCAATTGGAATGCCTCCTTTTGAGGATGAAATACTTCCAGTTCCTTATGAATTATTTAAAAATTTAGAACTTTTTTTTAATTTTGGTTACAAAACTAATTCAAAACTTACAGAAGGATTTCATCAAGACGTTCATAATATTGATGGAACAACAATGTTAATTGGACAAGCCATTTCATCATTTAATTTATGGACAGGACAAGAAATCAAGTTTGATCATGTTTACCATGAGATACTGGAAAGGCTTAATAATGAAGATTAAATATTTGACAGCTGGCGAAAGTCACGGCCCTGAACTTACGGCAATAGTTGAAGGGATCCCATCTAATTTCCAAGTCAGTAAAGAATATATTGATAAATTCCTTTCAAGAAGACAAAAAACTTTAGGGTCCGGTGGAAGGATGAATATTGAAAAAGATCAAGTATTAATTACTTCTGGTGTTGTCAACAATCTAACTACTGGCGGTCCAATTGCATTAAAGATAATAAACAAAGATTGGAAAAACTGGAAAAATAAAGAAATAGAACCTTACGTTGTTCCTAGGCCAGGTCACGCAGACTTAGTAGGGACCTTAAAATACAATCATGACGATATCCGTCTTACACTAGAAAGAGCTAGTGCCCGTGAAACTGCTATAAGGTGTGCAGTTGGTGCAATTGCTCATCAGATACTTTCTCAATTAAATATTCAATTAGTTGGGTTTGTATCATCTATAGGAAGTCAAAGTTTCAATCCAAAGAGCATCTCAGATATCACTTCTTTTAAAAATTTAATTGAACAATCTGAAGTATCGTGTCCTGATAAAGATGCTGCAGATTTGATGATTAGGGAGATAAAAGATGCAAGAAAGAAAAAAGATACTCTGGGAGGAGCTATAAGTTGTATTGCTATTAATTATCCACCAGGGTGTGGAAGTTATGTTCATTTTGATAGAAAACTTGATGCAAAAATTTCATCGTCTATGATATCTGTTCAGAGTGTTAAAGCAGTAGAAATTGGTAATGGTTTTGAAGCATCAAAAAAACATGGAACAGAAGTACAAGACCAAATGAAACGTGATAACAAAAAAATTAAACGAATATCTAACAACTTAGGGGGGTTTGAGGGCGGAATGTCAACTGGTGAACCTATCATGGTAACTTCATATCTAAAACCAATCAGCACAACTTTGACTCCAATTAAGAGTGTAGATCTTCATTCAGGAAAAGAAACTGAAACCATTTATGAAAGATCTGATACTTGTGCAGTCCCAAGAGCTGTTCCAATATTCGAAGGAGTTCTTTCGTTAGATCTATTAAATTCCCTTCTTGAAAAAACTGGTGGAGATTCAAAAGATGAGATTGCAAAAAGAGTGGATGAACTTCAAAATTATAACATTGATAATTTTCAGCTAAGCAATAAAAAGTGGAAAATGGGATATGAAAACGAATAGAAGTAACTTTTTGTGTGGGTTTATGGGTGCTGGTAAAAGTACTATTTTAAAAGAAATAGATAATAAAGAAAATATTACTTGTATGGATTTAGATCTTCACATTGAAAATCTTTATGGACCAATAAATAAAATTTTTGATGACAAAGGAGAAAGTTATTTCAGATTAACAGAACAAGAAGAATTTTTTGAACAAGTTGATAGATTCGACTTAATAGCATTAGGAGGGGGAGCGGTTGAAAATGATGAAATCTATAAACATATATTACAGAGTGATAAAGCAATTTATCTTGAGATAGATTTTAATACCCTTTGGGAAAGAATTAAAAATTCCAATAGGCCATTAGTTAAATTGGGAAAGGAATCAGCTAGAAGTTTATTTGATAAAAGAATAGAAAAATATCAGTCTCTTAAACATACCGTATCTTTTTCAAGTGAAAAAAATTTATATCGAGCCGTACTTAATGCTGTGGAATTAAAGAAATGATAAATACTAATACGTATTCACAAACCCTTGAAGAACTTTTAAACGATTTGAACCAAACTAATATCAATCCACATTTGGTAATTGTAGATTCTAATTTAGAATTCTATAATTTTGAAAAGCTACTCAACGCAAGTGTCTTGTATATTGATATTTCTGAAAGTACAAAAAATTTAGGATCTGTTGAAGAGGTTTGGAACGCATTATTTGAGCATGATTTAAATAGATTAAGTAATTTGTTAATAATAGGTGGTGGCGTTCTGTTGGATATATGCGCATTTGCAGCGAGCACCTACAAAAGAGGTATTTCTTTCAGTTTAGTGCCAACAACTCTACTTGCCATGGTTGATGCAGCACATGGCGGAAAAAATGGTTTCAATAATGATTATGGAAAAAATCAAATAGGAACCTTTACGCAGCCGAAATCAATTTTTGTATGCCATGAGTTGCTTGATTCACTTACTGTAAAAGATTATAAGGATGGCTTAATAGAGCTAATTAAACATGGGCTAATAGGAAGTAGTGAGATTTATGAAGAGTTATCTCTGAGTTCAGATTATAAAGTCAGTCTAGACACCATAAAAAAAGGAATAAAAATAAAACTAGATATAGTAAGCGAAGACTTTACAGAATTAAATAAAAGAAAATTATTAAATTTTGGCCATACTGTCGGTCACCTCATTGAGAAAGATTCTGAATTTAAAGTTTCACATGGAGAGGCTGTAGCAATTGGAATGTATTATGAATTATTACTATCAAAGAAACATATGGGATTACCACAAGAAGTTATTAACTCCTATCTAAAATATTTAGAAAAAATTGAATATAACTATACTTATAAATTTTCCAAAGGAAAGGATTCCATTATGGAAGCTTTGAAGAATGATAAAAAAAGCTTAATTGATAATGTTGATATAGTTCTTCTCTCAGGGATATCCATGCCACATATAATCAATATAAAATTTGATGAACTATTTGAGGTGATTGATTATTAAAACAATTTCTATTGTAAATGGTCCTAATCTTAATTTTCTTGGAATAAGAGAATTAGAGAAATACGGCTCAACATCTTATACAGAATTAGTTGATACAATTGAAAACAAAGCATCAAGTCTTAATTTAGAAATTGAATTTTTCCAATCTAATAACGAAGGAGAGATTGTGGATTATATTCAAAGGATTAGTCAATTCAATGACTCATGGCTTATCTTCAATCCAGGAGCTTTTACACATACAAGTATCTCAATAAGAGATGCAATATCAATTTTTTCTCAAAATAACAAATTTATCGAAGTTCATATTTCAGACATAAATAAAAGAGAAGATTTTAGACAGATAAATCTTATAAAAGAATTCTCTGAACACTCAATCATTGGTCAAGGTGTAAAGGGATATATGAAAGCATTGGAGTATATTGATGGACAATGAAATGACAATCGCTTACCAGGGAACTCCTGGGTCATATTCACAGCAATTACTAGATACTATTTTTCCAAATTCGCTTTACCAACCTTGTGAAACATTCTCTTCGTTGATTGCTTTTGCAAGCAAATTGGGAAATTTTGGGCTTCTTCCTGTAGAAAACTCAATTGCTGGGACAGTTAATGAAGCTTATGAAGAGCTCATTGAAAGTTCGTTAAGTATATATGGAGAGTATATAAAAAAAATTAATCATAGTTTAATTGCACTTCCAGAATCTCGATTAGAACTCATAACTAATGTAATTTCTCATCCGCAGGCACTTCAGCAATGTAGTAAATATTTACAAAAACATAATTATAAAATTACACCTGTTTTTGACACCGCAGGAAGCGTTTATGAAGTCTTGAGAACAAATGACAACACAACAGCTGCCATTGCAGGAGAGCATTTTGATAGTGATGATAGATTTAAAATTTTAGAAAAAAATATATCAAATGACTCTGAAAATTTTACTAGATTTTTATTTATTGGTTTAGAACCTCCTAACCTATCTTTAATTAACAACAAGTTTTCTTCAGTTCTAATTTCTGATGATAAGCCTGGATCGTTACTTAAATCTTTGAATATATTTAATGATTTAAATATTAACTTAACAAAACTAGAGTCACGGCCAATTCTAGGAAGGCCTTGGGAATATAAATTCTATATTGATTATGAATTGAGTGATTTAAGCATACAACATGAATTGCTCGAAAGGATAGGTTCAGTTAGTAAAGAATTTAAAATATTAGGGCACTACCCAAAAGCTAATCAATTATAGACCACTTTATATCGTTTCCATTGTCTTCAATTTGCAGATTACACGATTCCAATATATCTCTAATAGTATCTGAGAGTTCATAATTTTCTTCTTCTCTTAGCTTTCCACGAAGAGAAATCAGCTCATTTACTATTTGGGAGAAACGTTTGTTATTCTTTTTGTTGTTTTCAACTTCAATTTCTAATTTTGCTATTTGTTTTAGGTAAAGAGTGTCTTGACTCTCATTTTCCAAAATTTCTTTTTGATTTTCTGTCTTATTTTTATCAGGTTTTAGGAGATTTTGAAGAATTGATAGATCTTCTACAGAGCCATTATCAAATTCATGCGTACCATTTTTATTGATAACTGACAATTTTCCTATACCCTTTACTTTAAACAAACCCTCTTTACCTGAGATAATAAGCGCAGTATGCTCATCTATTCCAAGAATATTTGAATAAGACTGTTCAAGAAGTTTCTTGATTCTATTTTTACCGACATAACTATAACTTGTATCGTGATTACCTCCTTCTTTGTTATTGAAGTGTGGAACAACTGAACAGGATAAGTGATATGCATCTAAAATATTTAATCCCTTTTCCCAAAAAGGGTCTTTCCCAACTTTGTATATCTCATAAACCGGAAGTGTATTCTCACCTAATGTTGTAGCTGCTGCGCTCGCAAACAAAGCATTTTTACCTTCTGAAAGATGATTTAATAATATTGATTGAATTTGATTACCTGACCAAAGTTTACTTGCATAACTAGGGCTACCAGGACCAGCAAAAATGAATGATGCACTTTCTAACAATTGAATTGTTTTAAAAAATGATTTACTATTAATTTCTTGAATTTTTCTAAATGAAGCTAAATTAATCTCAATATTTAAACTAGTTTTATAAAAATCTTGGATTTTTTCAACAAGTTGATCAGCATTTTCTTGAAATCCGAATGGTGAGTCAATCATAAAGCAATTGGATGATGCTCCACCCTCTAAAAGTTCCCGATGCACACCTACTAAATTAGGACTTGTTTCACCAGATCCTAATATAGCTATTTTTCCTAGTTCACTTTTCATCTATCTATTATATATTTTTTTTGTAATCATCTAAAGGTGTATAATTGAAGTGTGATATCTTTGTTAGCAAAAATACTTGAAAAATTCACAATTGAATATATTCCTAAATTACCCCTTTCTATCAGAACCCCTCTGTATGTTAATATTTTAAGATTGAGGAAAGTTAGAGACAGGCTAAGACTAGGTGAGACATCTAACAATCCAACATTTCAAGAACGTATGGAGTATGCACTTGATTCAAGGAATAATCTAAATAATTCTGGTCAAAAACTACTTAAATATAACAAAGAAGTTTTGCTTGAAGAAATTCATGGAGCTCCTGTAAAGATTTTCAAGCTCACCCCTCCAAATGCAAACAAAGAGAAATATGGTGTCTATTTTCACGGTGGGGGTTATTTTGCTGGAAGTATAAATTCCCATAAAAATTTGATTTCAATGATTTCTAATAACTCTAACTTAATAATTTATTTTTTTGAATACAGGTTAAGCCCAGAGCACAATTTTCCTGCTGCTCATGATGATGCAAAACTGGCTGTGAGCTATATTGATGAACTTAATAAAAACAAACAAAGTATTTGGATAGGTGAATCAGCTGGTGGAGGACTTGCAACTGGAGTCACTGTTGATGATTCTTTTAACATCAAGCCTAATAATTTAATCCTTCTTTCACCATGGCTGGATTTATCTGACTCAGCAGAAGATAAAAAGTATTTGAAAAATAAAGATGTGACCATCATTATTGAGGGTATGTATGAAGTAGGCGAATATTATGCTGGAAAATATGGAACTAGTAACCCAATTCTTTCACCTATCTATGCTGATATTAAAAGTTTTCCTGATGTATTAATACAAGTATCTACTGATGAGTTGCTATATAATGATGCAATTGAATTTTCAAAAAAGTTAAGAGATAAAAATGTCAATGTAGAATTGCAAACTTGGAGTGGCGTCTGGCATGCCTGGCAGTTTTTCCCTATTAAAGAATCTTATGAAGCAATAGACAATATTATTAGTTATATTAAATCTCTAGAGGTTCATTCATCCAAATGATGCAGGGCAAATCCAAAAGGAAGTTCTAACCTATTTTCTTTCATTTTATTACTATCTTTTAAGATCATATAAGTCTCGTCATCTGTCGTAATCTTTCCGCCATTTAAAATTATACTTCGTTTACAAATCTCAAGTGCCATTGGTATATCGTGTGTAACCAGAATTAAAGATATATCTAAATTCTTTAAAATTTCGACTAGTTCTCTACGTGATGCAGGGTCTAGGTTTGAACTTGGTTCATCAAGTACTAAGAGTTCTGGTTTTGAGGCCAAGACAGATGCTATTGCTACTTTTCTTTTTTGACCAAAACTTAAATGATGAGGAGGTTTTTCTGCGTAATCTAACATTTTTACTTTTTGAAGGGCCTCTATTGCATTTTGTTCAGCCTCCTCCATGGTATATCCAAAATTTTTTGGCCCAAACATCACATCTTCTAACACAGTTGGCATGAATAATTGGTCATCTGGATCTTGAAATACTAATCCAACAGTTTTTCTAATTTTATTGATATTGTCTTGCGAGTATTTTAAATTATTTATTTCTATTTTTTCATCTAAATTTCCAAGAATTCCATTTAGATGAAGAATGAATGTTGTTTTGCCAGCACCATTTGGTCCCAGCACTGCAACACGTTCATTTTTAGAAAGTTTGAAAGTTATGTTTTCTAAGGCTTTAAATCCGTCAGGATACTCAAAGCTCAAATTGTTTACAGTTAAATACGGTTTCATCATATTAAGATTCTATCGACAATCGTTATACATATAGAAATTGCTGAGAACAGCATAAGTATTTTAGAGGATTTAAACTGTCTTTCCTTAAGCTCTATTGAACCATTAAACCCTCTTGAAAGCATAGAGTTATAAACTCTTTCACCTCTTTCATAACCCCTTATTAGAAGTGCTCCAGAGGCATATGCAATAGGCTTGAGCCCTTTTATACCCTTCTCATCGTAACCTCTTGACTTCATTGCA
>MDSX01105841.1_pt1 | contig 11458 bp, 7 predicted proteins | sample 811141 | NCBI WGS metagenome assembly MDSX01 (sample SAMN05326642, study PRJNA326480) | marine metagenome | isolation source: seawater | place: Atlantic Ocean: South East | collected 2010
ACCGTGATGGTTATATTATTCCTGATACATCTATTGCTACATCAAGTTGGGGAGAATCTTTTAGTAATTATGAAGAATATATGATTCATTTCGATAGTGGAATTTCAGTTACTCCCGGATTAAGGAGTATTGATCTTTCAAACTCAAATACTGATTTTTCTACTTTTGATCAATCCACAGATCCACAATTAGTGGATGGTGCAGTGCATACTATGATTCCTGATAACGAAAGAGATCGTTTGATGATAGGTTCGAAATATGGTATTACTATTTTTGATCCTATCAATAGTCTGTCTACTCTTCTAGATTTACCTCCAGGTGTGGAATTAAATTCAATGATGCAATGGTCAAACAACCAAGCAGAATATCTCGTGATGTTAACTAACCTTGGTATCTCAGTTGTAGAAATAGAGAATGGTGTGCCATTAATTGATCAATTCTCTATTGAGGATAGTGAATCTAGTTATTCTATGGGGCCAATTACACAAATAGTTGAACTTAATACTGGTAATGGTAATTTAGATTTAATGATATTTTCAGGTCATGATGCTTGGATAACTACAATTTCAGGTACCTCGATATCTGCTCCACTTTATGTTGATTCTCTTTCTAACCTATTGGGAAATAATGCTGCAATGGTCAATACAGCATTGCATGTAGATATGGATGGTAGGGGTCCATTACTATTGATAGGGACTGATGGCGGATTGATTGCTTGGAATACCACAGACGGTTCTGATTCAGTTGGTGAACCCTGGTGGATATTTAACAGAGAAAACGCCGAAGATTATGTACAAAAGGCAGATTTGTTAAACGTTTCCAGATCTTCTATTGTTAATATATTGCAGTTGGCTGGTCCGAAAGACTCTTCTGGAAATTATGAATTAATTACAGGTGCATGGATAGGTACTGCTGGTGGACTTCATCTAATAGATATTGATAAATTAATTTCAATGCCACTTTCTGCTTTTGACTCTGAGAGAATGTGGAAACAAGAAAATTGGTTGTCAGGTTCTAATGATATCCATTCTTTATTCACTCTAAATAATCAAGTGATAGTTGGTTCAAGAGATGGTACTTGGATACTAGACGGAGGTTACCAGGGAGTAACTGGAATTTCTGATAATCAAACCTATCTTCCTGGTTTGGTAAGTTCGTTAACAACCATTGAATCATCGAGCTCAGTATACTTGTTTGCAGGTATATCTCCAGGGAAATACATGAACATCATGCCAATTGACCCTCAATCTTCAGATTCTGATCTTGATGGTATGCCTGATGGATGGGAATTCATTCATGGATTAGACCCTACAGATCCATATGATAGAGATCGTGATGCGGATGCCGACGGAGTGTTTTATAATCCTGAATTCGGTGAAGGGATCGATAGAAGCTGGAGTAATCTCGATGAGTATAGATTCATCTCTAATTCAGAAGATGGATTTAATGGAACAGATCCCAGAAATATAGATACAGATGGAGATGGTCTTACTGATGGTGAAGAATATTGGGGTTGGTTTACAGAATCTACAAATTTTGAATGCCATTATCTCAATCAAGATTATATTTGTGACGAAGACGTTGGCTTATTATCTAAATCAGTTCATCTAGAGGGATGGTTAGGTTCAGGTGCAGGTGGCGGGACTGATGGACCTACTGATCCAACTAATCTTGACTCAGATGGTGATGGTATGCCTGACGGCTGGGAGATTAATAATCGACGCTGGATTGGAGATGTTTACAATGGTGGAAATTTATGGACATTAGATCCTAGAAATCCTAATGATGCCTACGATGATGCTGATAATGATGGTTTATCGAATCTTTGTGAATATAAATGGTCTAACCTTCTCAATACTGTCATTCAAGAAGGTCTCCCGTCTCATGGTGAGACTTCTGATGCAGCGTTGAATTGGACATTTACAGATCCTAATAACGTTGATTCTGATGGTGATTCACTTCCTGATGGATGGGAGGCAAGATATTCCTGTTCTTGGTCTGTGAATGCTGCAGGACTGAATCCTTTGAATGGTTCTGATGCATTAAATAATCCCGATGGTGATGGATATGATGTCAATCATAACGGTATTTTAGAATTAGACGAGCAACTTGTAAATTGGATTGAGTTTCATTGGAAATCTGAAATCATATTTTCTGATAGTACGGACAACGGTATAGCTTTCCCTGAAAATTTTACAACTTCTCTGTTCAATGATACTTGGGAAAACTTTGCAGGTGGTTCTTTTGGTGAGTATGCGACAGACACTTACAATAATTTAGTTAATGGAACTACAGCAATTGATATTGGCTCTGGTAATCCATTAAATGCTGATTCAGACTATGACGGTATGCCTGATGGTTGGGAATTTTATAATGCTAGATGGAGTCTTTTTGATGGGACATGGACTCTTAACCCAGTAAATGAACAAGATAGAATCGGAGATCCAGACGGAGATGGAATGAATAATTGGGAAGAATATAATGTAATTCCTAGTGAATTTTCAGAAATAGATTCTTTAATCACAGTTCCTCAATTTTACTTGTTGTATTTTGGCGGTGAATATCTTCCTAATCCTTGGTTATCTGCGGAATCTGCAAGCTCATTTGGTTCATTCCTTTCTCCTGAACAAATAAATTTAACCGGATTAACTGCTGATCCTAATAATCCAGATACTGATTCCGATGGACTTTTGGATGGTATGGAATTGATCTTCACGAAATGGAATTCTACTGACGGAGTATGGACATTAAATCCTCTTGTACCGAATGATGGAAACTATGATTCAGATAATGATGGAATTTCTGATCAAATAGAACTTAATTTAACTCTAAATAATCCTTTGAATGGAGGCCTTTCTCCTCCTGATGCCCCTCGTTTATGGGAAGAAGCAGAATATCTAGATCCCTCTGAAGCAGAGAATCGTGTATATAGAATCCTGTTCAATAAAGAAGGTAGAGCGCAAATAGCATTACAACAATTCCAAGATTGGCAAAGCGGTTCTTCTGCAAAACCCCTTCTCCAAGCACTATTTGGCATATCTGATCCAACTTCTGATGATACAGATAGAGACGGTATGAGTGATGGCTATGAGTATTGGTTTACAGAGTGGAATCTAGAAGAAAATAAATGGGAAATGAATTTACTCACAGATACCGATATTAATGTAGATTCAGATGATGATTCTTTTGATTGTAATAATGATGGGACTATCTCGCCATCTGAAAAATTTACTAACTTAGCTGAATTCGAATCGAGAGTCTATGGTAAGAAATTAGCAATTGATAGTATACCTAACGGTACAGGTCTTGTATCTTATGGGGCGGACGCAGTTAATGCTTACATAGATGAAGAAAGTATGAGTTACTCTGCTGCTTTTAGTCAGCTATATGCTACATTTTCTTCAAAATCATTGATTTCTTCTGAGAAATCAGGATTAATTAATGAAATTAATCCCAATAATTTCAATATTAGTTTAGCTGGAATTAGTGACCCAACCGATTCAGATTCCGATAGAGATGGTATGCCTGATGGTTGGGAATATTGCTACTCAATCTATGGTGAATATCTTCCGATTAATGAATATAGATGGTCAATGAATCCGATTAACCCTCTTGATATAAATTATGATCCTGACGCAGATGGCTGGTATGATAGGGAATGGACAGATAACCCTGCAATACAAGGTATATGGGAAAACCGTCAATTTAATCCATTCAGTCCTGAGAATCAGATTAGTAATGGAGTATTAGGCTTATATTATGGTAATTTAATGGAATATGATAATGGCACACATCCTTTAGATCCTGATTCAGATGACGATTCAATGGTAATGGAACCTATTTTTACAAATGGAGAAGTTACAAGTTACGTTAGAAACATGAATCTAAGCGATGGTAGAGAGATTTTCAAGTATGGTACAAATCCTCTCGATAATGATACAGATGGTGATATGATGCCTGATTTCTATGAATACTACAGAGGCTGGAACGAGACTAATGATAATTGGTCATCTTATCTACAAATAGAAGTAGAATGGGAACAAATTTCTTCAAATAATTGGAAACCTGTGCAAATATCTAATGGAGTTATTGCTCGTCCAATATTAAATTCTGTTTGGTTTACTCATGATGCAACCAATGCCGATGATGCAGGTCAAGATGCAGATAAAGATGGAGGGTGGGATTGTTCAGGAGGAAATTGTATTTATCAACCATACAATAATTTCCAAGAATATTATGGTGTTGTTAATGCATCTTTGTCATCTCCTACTTTGGTTAGACAAGCTCTCTTGAACGATTGTTCAGGTAATTATGTAGAAGAATGGTGGCAATTGAGAGAATCTTTACTTGGTACTTGTTCAGGCTCATCTGCATTGAATTCTAATTATTTCAGAATGTATAAGATAAATAATAATGATCAACTTTTTGCTCTAATTATTGATGATAATGATCAAGATTATCAATATTTAGATACTAGTGATGATGAGACTTTATGCAGTGGTGAATGGACAGATTCATATGATCGTTTTGCAGGTGATCAATATCATCTTCCAAATACTGGTCTTGGTGAATATGTATTTGGTTGGTGGGTTCTTGATATCGATGGAGATCAGATAGCAGATGGGACTGATCCAACTAATTGGGATACAGATGGAGATTGGTTAAATGATTATTTTGAGATTGAAGATGATATGTTAGACGGAATAAGAGGGAATAGTGCCTCTCCTATACGATATGATGATAGAACCACATCTTAACTATTCATTGCATTAATTTGGTAAAACATTTTCCGGTGCTATATGAGTGACGACGGGGAGATACCTAGCCCATCTGATTCCATTGAAGAAAAGCTACTTTTTCTTCAAGAGAATCTATCAAATTTTGTTAAACAGTATAACCTGCCTTTAATTGAATCCGCGTTAGTAGTATCTAAATATTTGAATATTCTTTTATCAGAACTAAATAAAATTGCAGTATTAGAAGGTGAAACATTACCTGATAGAATTACTCAGCCTTGGCCTATTAAAGGCGAAATAGAACCTCCTAGGATAGATAATTTCCCATTAGATAGATTAATGCAGACAATTGATCAAGATAGAATGGATATTTTTGATACAATAATTAGAACTATTGTAAATAGTTCAGAGATACCATTCGTCAATGTCATAACTTTAATGAGAGACTGGGAAAAAATTATACGAACTCAGTTAGCGAAATCTACAAGCCCAGGGCACCTTTTTAGTCCATTAGAACTACCTGAAAATTTTTGATTATTGATTTTCAGATTTCGCCACTAATCTACTTGAAATCCATAAAGCATCTCCAATTGACCATAAGTAAAGAGCGAACCAAAGAATTATAGTAAATAGTAGCGGTAATTGTATTAAAAACCAACTATTCGCTTTCTCATGCTGACGATTAAAATGCTGTCCTAGGAAAAGAAATGGGATAATTGATATCAACAATGTGAATAATGGTCTCAAAGTCCCCCATGGCCCAATTCCTCCATTTATCTCACTCCAAATAACTCCAATTACACCCAATGGGTTTGCTTTTTCAGGCTCATAATCATCTGCCAGACTAACTACGAGCTCTCCAGTCATTACACATGCTAACGCCTATTGAATGATGAATATAACTATTCATCGTATGGGAAAACGCCAACTATAGAGTACTTCTCCAATAACTCATGGGTAAGCCAGTAATATTAGTGACTGGATATCCAAAGTTCTCTAAATTTAATGAAAATATTTCAGAAAAAATAATCAAACATATGAAAAATAAAGAATATCAATCATTTGAACTCAATAGTTTATTATTATCTGTTGATGAAGAAGGGTCGAATTTAGTATCTAAAAAAATAATTTCGGGTTGTAGATACGATGCAATTATTCATCTTGGACTTTCAGATTCTAGAGATATTATTTCACTAGAGAGATTTGCATATAATGAATATAAAATGATAGGAAAAGATAATTCAGGTCGATGCATTACTTCAGGATTAATCATTAAAGACGATTTAGAAACTTATGAAACAACTGCTCCAATAAATAAACTTGATGAGAAATTTAGCTGTAATAAGTATGTTTCATGGAGTAATAATCCAGGACGTTTTGTTTGTAATGAAACTTATTTCATTACATTATCTACATTATATCATAAGGCTACTAATAACCAAATTATTCCTACTATTTTTATTCATCTACCTAACGAAGAAAGAATAGATTTTTTGACACAACTAGAAATTATTGAAGAAATTATAGATTGTATGATTAAAAAACCAAAACTAGAGGTTGTAGGTGGTTTAATTTTTGATGATTTTGGAAGCATACTTTCCTGTAAAAGGCCTCATGGAGATCAATGGAGCGGTTGGTGGGAGTTCCCCGGAGGAAAGATAGATTTAGGCGAGGATTCATTTGAAGCCCTAATTAGAGAGCTGTCTGAAGAATTAAATATCGATGTAAAACCTATCCAAATAGAAGAGAGAATAGTTTTTGATTATGGTGATAAGGAGGTCGACTTAACCATAATAAATTGTGGTGTTATATCTGTTAACGAAATAACATTGGTTGAACATGAAGAAATGCGATGGCTTAGAAGGGATGAATTACTAGATGTCAAGTGGCTTCCCGCTGATTTACCTATAGTAAAGAAATGGTTCAGACAAGGATTACCTAATCCTCTTCGGGATTCATAGTAGGCCTTCCTCTTTTATCGAACCATTCTGTGGGTTCACCATCATATCTCATTGAATACTCATCACCTGAATATCTTGGAATCTGATTTCTTCCTTCATGCCATGTCTGCTGTTCTAACCATAGATCTAAATCATCACCAGAAATACTAATACTAATTTTTCCACCTAATACATACTTATCGAGAACAAAAGAAACTTTTCCAGCTAACGCCGCTTGTCTTGAAATATCAAATTCTGTAGAATCAGCTTCTAAATTTAAACACATTATATCCAGTGCAGTATCTAATATTCGCTGTATCCTTATTTGTTTTAACAAATATTCTAAACTTTTACAACGACCGCTTATGATTATAGTTTTACTTTTAGTGGGGAAAACACTAAATTTTGGAATTTTATCTGTTTTCCAGTCAGGAAAAAAAACATTAATGGATTCTACAATCTTTTCAGCGTCTTCATAAGTTTGCACCGTTGATGACACAATTATGTGTGGCTCCATGACTTACCGCAGTAATGTAACAGTCATGAGTTCTCTGCATAAATCATCTCCCAAGTACACGAATGATTGAAATCGAATAGTTGTTGAGATGTATCATGGTTGAACGCTCTGGTACCATAGCTGCCGCATTACTTTTGATGCCTAGTGTATGCGTTATCGCAATTAGGTATGGGTTACCTGTTGTAAATGAAGTTATATCAAATGATATAATTGTTGAATTATTAATTCATGGCAGCGCTATAATTATCGGAATTTTTATGTATCTAAAGTATGGAGTAGTTGAAGATCATGAATATCACAGATCTGCAGTAATCAAAAGATTGGGTAAATCATATTCACAAGAAGACAAAGGTCTTTGGGAAAAGAGTGAAAATGCAATTTTGAAACTAGAAAAAGAAGCAAATGTTTCTGCTAAAGGTCGTAAAGCAGCCTTGGTTCAAGCTAAATTATCCGGTAATATTGGTTCTCTTAATGTTGAATCTTCTGAGTCTGAAGTAGGCGATGACTTAGACATTGAAATCGTCACTCACCATCGTGGAGTTAATACTATTATAGATGAAAAGGTATTAGATACAACAGGGAATAAATCTGAAAAATCTTTCTTAACAAGGAGATTAGAAAAGTCAGCATCTAGAAGACTAGAGCGAAAAAAGACTAAGATGAAAAATAAAGAAATCAAGAAAAATAAAATTTCATCCAAATCAAATATATCTCCTAATAATCAAGATAATCAATGGGATACGCCTGTCTCATCAAATTTAACCAAATCAGTTGTGTCCTGTAAGGAGTGTGGTACATTAAATAATTCTACCAATCCATACTGTACCTCTTGTGGGACATACCTATCTTGAGAATGGAACCATTCAAAGAGGACCGATTAAACGAATGTCTGGGTGAAGTTATGTCTGCTAAGAGAGATTACTATGAAATACTTGGAATTCAGAGAAATTCTAGTGCTTCTGAAATAAAAAATGCGTTCCGTAGTCTTGCACGTAAATATCATCCTGATAAAAACAAGGGAGATCCTGATTCTGAAATTAAATTTAAAGAAGTACAAGAAGCTTATGCAGTACTTTCAGATGAAAGTGAGAAGAGAAAATATGATGCTTACGGACATAATAGGCCAGGTGGTTCACCATTTGGTCCAGGTGGTTTTGAGGGAGTTAACATTAGTATAGAAGATTTATTCGGTGGTGGATTTGAAAGTGTTTTCGGATCAATTTTTGGTTCTGGTGGGAGAGCACGACGGACTAAAAGACAGCGCGGTTCAGACTTACTTGTCAGACATTCTGTGACATTTCAAACAGTGATGGATGGTTCTGAAGAATCTATTGAATATGAAGTTCTTAAGACATGTAAAGAATGTAAGGGTCTTGGTTCTTCTTCTCCTGATGGAGTTAGAGAATGCCCCGCTTGCGACGGCCGAGGTCGTATTCAAAGAATAGAAAGAGTAGGGCCATTTACTCAACAAGTCGTTAGTGACTGTCCAACCTGTCGTGGCGATGGGCGTATAATTCAGAATCCATGCTCTACTTGCCGCGGTGATGGACGTGCCAATGAATCAAAAAAAGTGCAATTTTCAGTTCCTCCAGGGATTGAAAATGGTACTAGGCTACGGATGTCTGGATATGGTGAATCTGCTAAATCTGAGTCAGGTGATTCAGGACACCTGTATATCGAAATTGATGTCAAAGAGCATGAATGGTTTGAGCGAGATGGTTCCGATCTTTTAATGGCAATTCCATTGAGTTATACTGACTTAGTTCTTGGAACAACAATTGTAATTCCACATTTGGATGGAGATTTACTAAAAATAAAAATCCCTACAGGGTCAAAGCCAGGCCAGACAATTACTTTGAAAGGACGAGGTTTACCTAGTCAGAGAACACGTGGTGGCCGAGGTTCAGTAATGGTACTACTAAAATTAGATATTCCTTCAAAGATTCCCCGAGGATTAAAGAAAAAACTCTTAGAAATTAAAGATGAAATTAGTTATTCAGATGATGAATTAATGAATAAGATTAGTGAAGAAGCTAAATCTCGTCGAAGAGGATGATTACCAATTAATGACTTTGTTAGGTACTGCAGCTAAAGGTTTCCCATCAACTAAGCCTGAAAATTCCAACCCTAAATTGGTACTTCCGCCTACCATTGATATCCTTATGAATATTTGAGAATTCTTTCTCATAGTATCAAGAAATATTTCATCTCCTTGAAACAAATGTTTTGGTGAAACATCTGTAATTGTTAATTTCGAGCCTTCTGGGAATTTTACTTTCATTGCAGCAATTTTCCAATCCCAATTCCCTACTTTAATCCCTAGAAGTAGATTCTTATTATTTTCTGCTATTCTCCAAGCAGATATATCTATTTGCTCTGTCATGTGAGTAAGTATTGGTTTACCCCATACTTCATTTATCGAATTCCATGGACTTTCTCCTAACTGATTAAGTGCGGAAGCGATGATTCTTTCATCTTTTAATTCATCTTGATTTAATTCTTCTGAAAGTCTTTCCCTTATTCTTTGTAATCTTCTCATCTCATGTAATTGTATATCTGCAGCTATATTTTCACGATTAATTATCGCTTTTCTATTCCAAAATATTACTATAATTAAAGGAGTTAAAAATAACACTCCTATTAATTTATAAAAATCATCAAACATCCAAGATAAATCTTGATAATCTTCAATTTCGGGTTTTTCATATTCTCCTAGATATTCTAACCTGAAATTATAATGCACTTCTAGGTTTAAATCCGCTCTCCTTTCTATTCTTAATGAATGATTTCCATATGGTAAAATAATAGTTTCACCGTTTGAAGTATTTACTAGTTGGCCAGTATTTTGATTAATTTCTTGTATAGTATAGTTAACTTGAGATTTAACCAATTCTTCTAGATAAATTCTCGAACCGTTAACATCCAAAATTTTGATTATATAGATGTCGATATTATCTCCATTATGAAGACTTCCGGTAATTTCTTTATCTAACTGAATTTCACTCCATCTTTGGTCAGGATTAATTAGCCATCTTGTCTCGGGAGCATCTGATAATTCTCCTGCATCAAGTGCTCTAATTGGCATAAAAGATATATTCCATTTCGCTGTTTCTTCTGACTTTATCCAAAACTCTACTGAAATCGTATCTGTATGAGTAAGTATTATTTCAGGGCATGTCCCGTCATCTAATGAAATATTATCACTAATTCCAGTATGGTTGTTCAAATATATTTCAAAATTCATATTATTACTACTCGAAAAACACTGTAATCCTACTTTTGTGTCAGGACCTAAATTAAAAAGTAAGGAATCTCCATTTTGATCTGATTTAGAAATATATGATTCATAAGTCCAAGAAAATTGATGAGTAAATGCATCACCATGAGTCCATGGGACAGTAAGTTCTCCGCCAATTGGTGATTCCTGTGATTGATTATTTCTGTAGATAGTAAATTTATACGGAAATAATTCTTTACTTGAATCAGATATAATTCTTAACCAAAGTTCACTTTCTTCTGGGTATTCTATAAAATCATTATCTAAATCTAATAAATTGCTACTAATCAAAACTTTTTCTTGATTATTTCTATGCCAAACCTCTATTCTTAGATTCTCATTCCCAAGTACTTCAGAGACTTGTATAATATCTCCATATTCACCCTCAATTTTTATTGAATCTTTATCTGAATAGTTTTCTAGGAGTCCTACGAATTCTAATTTCCTTTCGTTCTCTTTTACATCATCATTACAATTTCCCATCATACAATTATCAGATGTAACTAATGTAAAGTAAATATCTTGATTCCCCGGAGACGGTATAGTATCAATTAGATCCTCATCTTCTGTTACTGAAAACTCTCCGACTTTGAGCATTTCAATTACAATATCTTCTATGAATGTACCTGAATCAGACGAGATTGTGATTGAGGAACCTGAATTTAATATGCCCGCCCATTCTAGTATATGATTATCTTCTAATCTGTAACTTTCATTGCTATCAGTTATTTCTAAACTCAGTCCTGGACAACTTACTTTTTGGCAGGATACACTATACCAAAAAGGTCCAGAATAATCAATATTTTCTTCAATAATTATAATTTTTTCTTCAGTTTGTCCACTAACAATTACAGCACTTGAACTGAGAAATAATATCACTAATATTAGTGCTGCTAGATATCTCACACCCTCCCGGACACGGTCTCCTCTTAGAATGCTTCAAGCGAAATGCTTCGTCCGCAGTATGTATGGATGAGCGACCTCTAGC
>MDSX01020957.1_pt1 | contig 11456 bp, 6 predicted proteins | sample 811141 | NCBI WGS metagenome assembly MDSX01 (sample SAMN05326642, study PRJNA326480) | marine metagenome | isolation source: seawater | place: Atlantic Ocean: South East | collected 2010
TACTCCCGACTCTCCAAGACAAGTTTACAAAAGCCGCTATGGAGGCTGTCCCAACATATCGTGAATTAGCACTGGAACGCCTCAAGACGCTTCGTCCTAAGCTCCAGGCCATGATTACAGAAGAGGCAAAATCGTTGGCTAATCGCATGCCTGTAATGTTGCAAGAAAAAGCAAACGAAAGCCTGCAGAGAGTTACTGATAAAGTAGCCGCTGATGTCAAAGCTGAAATTCCTAGCCTCACGCCTGAAAACGTCAAAAGACTTTCTGAAATTACCGTGGAAGGGATGGCAATTGAAAGTGAAAAACTTCAGAAACAAATACAGACTTTAACGAACGTCGAAGTCGAACGTATTAGTAAATTACTTGACGCACTTCCAGTGGAGGCGGCAATGAATATGAACGAAGAACTGCTTCAGCAACGATTCATGCACAACATTCTACTTATTGTTGATCGTTCTGTCGCACCTACCATGTCGGTTCTTAAAACAGATTCGCCTTTCAGTACAAGCGATGACCTATAGAACTAAGAGCTTTCAGCTTCACACATTTATCTACTATCCCAATTTATATCATGGAGATTTCGAACAATGTCTAACCCAGATTTAGCTACTGTTGAAAACCGCTTGCAGGCCCTAGAAAATCGTGTAGCCAAAAATGCCACAAAGGCGAAAAGCCGTGTAATGCTTACTGTTGTTGTCATGGCATGCCTTCTTGTTGGAGTGTTTTTCTATCTACGTTTTCTATCGACGACCATCGCAATTGCTGCTGAGGCACCTACCCTTGTCCAGCTCGTTGCCGACCAAGTCGAGCCACGACTCGAACAGGCACCTGCAAAACTTACTGAGTCACTCAAGGCTCAAGCACCAATGGTTGTCGACCGAAGTGAAAAAATGATTCTTGAAGCTCTACCCGAGGTTCTTGATCAGGCTGATTCTTTCCTCGTTAGTTTCTTTGACAGAGAATTTCAAGAAATTGAAAAGAAGGCTTACGATGTCATCCATGAAGGGTTTAATGATGTCATCGCTCAAGCCAAGGAAAAAAGGCTTGACTTATCAAAAGAAGGTGAGCTCGAAGCAGCAGTTGGTAAAATTGCTCCAAATCTTCGAAAGATGATCGAGACCATCATTGCAGAAAATATGAAAGAGTTTGAGTCTGGCACGAATGAGATTTCGGCGTATGTGGGTCGACTCTCGGCGAATGAAAACCTCACGGATCATGAAAAAGCTCATCGGGAAATTATGATTTCCGGCCTTGCTCTCATTAAGAAAATGGAACAAGACCCATCAAGAGCTCCTATCAAAGGAGTGCTTCGTGGCGATGTTCCAGCTGAGCAAAAACCGGGATCGCAGACCAACTAAGCTACTGCGGTATTATCGACACCTACACGAACCAGCCTAGATTTTACATCTTGGCTGGTTCGTTTTTATCATCCTGAAACCCACCTGAATGCTTGCTGTTTCAAAAGCCAGCTGAATAGATACTGAAAAATTCAGTATCTATTTGCAGCATACCCCTGAGTTGACCAAAGCAGGAATGCCTGGGCATACCCCTACAACTGTTTGCCTGAACAAATCTGTCGAAACAGTACGCGTACTGCTTATATACCAAAAGACGACTGGCCGACAAAGCTTCACTCGGATTCCCGACGTGCATTCTGGGCGAAGGTGAGTTCATCTTGCCACTTTTTCAGACTTTTCTCACACGCTTTAAATTCCCTCGCAAAACTGGCATGTTTTTCACTGAGCGTTTTTCGTTTTGATACTGCATTTTTCATCTGCTCATTGAGTTGTTTAACTTGTGAATTTACATCAGCAAGTTTTTTCTCTGCAGCCTTCTGCTCTTCAATAGCAGTCGCATTTATCTCTCGTGATTCCTGAAGCTCCTGTTCAGCACGGACGACTAATGCCTGAGTTTCCATTAATGTCTTCTTTGCGGCAGTCAGGATCTTTCCAGCAACCTCTTTTTCTGATGTTTCGTTCGTATCATTCACTGTCTTCTCAAGAGATGAGACTATTTCATTTGCCTTCTTTGCCTTTGTTTTTGCAACAACAAGTTGAGATTCTGCTGTCTTCACTCCAACAGTAGCTTTCTCTGTCAGAGCCTTCTTCTTTTTCTGCTCAGCACCCAAATCACCGAGACTTTTATTAGCTGCGGCAAGCTGGGAGACCAGATTCGCCTCGGCCTTTACTGCCTTTTCTTTTTCTAGAAGAACCTCTTGCTCTTTCTTTTTTAAAGCAACAGTTGCTTTCTTGGCACGATCTACGCGTTGCAAAAGTGGCTCTGGATTGGAATCAAGTACGCCTAGCTGTGCTGGTTTAGAAACGTCATAAACTGTGATTTGACCCGACCAGTCTCCGGCAAGCACGAGGGGATTCCCTGAGGTGACTGCCACTTTTGTGCCAATATCCGGAAGAGTTCCTAGTTCCTTCTCAAGGCTACCATCAGCTTTCCATACTTTTACTTTCCGATCGCGACCCGTTGATACAAGCCGCCCATCGTTGAGCCACCTTACATCGGTTGTTCCACCACCATGGGCAGACCAGGACTTCAACTTCTTAGCAGCATCGGCTTCCCAAAGATGAATCGTGCCGTCTTCGGACGCTGTTGCGAGTACAATCCCGTCTGCTCGCCAGTCAATCGCAGTGACACCAGCTTTTTGACCTTTGAGATCGCCCCAATGACGGGCACCAAAAGACTCCCATAAAAAAAGATTACCTGCCCGATCACCTGTCGCGAGTAGCACGCTGTCAGGAGAAAAAGCCACACTGGTTATCCAGTCTGTGTGTTTTGTTATTTCACTTTCGACGGCACCATTTGCTGTCTGAAGAAGACGTACAACCTTCGCCGACCCTCCCAAAGCAACCAGACGTTGATCAGCAGACAGATCTGCAGCCAATACCTCGTCAAACTCATCACCGAGTTCCATTACTCGCTGAGCACTGGCTACATCCCAAATCACCACGCGACCACTTTTGGCTGCAATACCTCCTCCCGAAAGAAGAAGTTTTGCACTCCGAGAAAAACGAAGGTTCGTACACTCGCCCTCGGGAAAAGGCAGCACACCAATACATTCACGTGTTTGTGGCTGGAACAATAGAACTTGCTGGCTACTTCCAACTGCCACCAGGTCACCATGAGGCGAGGCGTCGATCGACCGAATCGTTGTTGGCCGCAGTCCGTGGAAACATGGCTCAAGTGACAAGCGCGGTGGCATAATCGGTGGGCCGCTGGGCTTCACAATTGAACCTGAATCAAGAGCAAGCGAAGAACTTGCCTTCTGAGCAACAGGCTTTGCCCCATCCCGCTCAATAATTCCACCAGCTATCCATTCTTTTATCACCTTCAACATCGCATCAGGAATGCGATCAGCATCTGGTGGCATAACAGGCTCAACCTCATGGCTAGCAACTAACCATAAATAGCTATCATCAGGATCTCCGGCAACGACGACATCACCCGAATTACCGCCGGCCATCATTTGCTGGTAGCTTGTCAAATCTAGCCCGCCAGCCTTCCGGTCTGCATTGTGACAACTGCAACACTTCTCACGAAAAACTGGTAAGACGTGATCTTCGTACGTTGGAGGCTTGTCCTCCGCTATTGCTGTTGATGCCAAAAAAAGAGATGCACAGAGCACAGCATTCAGCAACCGCCACGTACGCGAATACGGCAATCCTCGCCGGTCATTTCTTTTCATCAGATTGAAATATTTATTCATTGATTTACATTCTCAAAACGTGGCTCAGCGTGAAATGAGACCAAGGCTTGAGCAACTAATGGTTAAATATAAATTCAGGTGAATTTAAGAGTGCCCAGAAAACATCTTCGAGAGCCTGCTTACGTCCAGCACCGGCCTGAACGGCTACGAGTGTCTCGACACGCTCTCGTTCCTGGGGAAATCTTCCGTAGCATCGAACAAAGAGTTCGTCAATGATTTCAGTATCGGGTCGCCCTTCTTTAATCCAACGATCAATGACGCCACCCTGCTGAATTCTCTGATTCCCAACATCTCCATTAAGCAGATGGAGTGCCTGCGAAAGACTTGGATCCATACTCACTGCACAGGAACAGACATCTTCCCGAGTCGCCCTTCCGAAAGTGGTTAGAAAATATGTTGATGTACGACCATCGGCTACCTGAACCGCTCGTGCTCCTTCAGGAAGACCTGGAAACTTGTTTTTTGTTTCGGTTACCTGAGCGAGAATATCGAGGAGCACCTCTGCCCGAATTCGTCGTACGGCCGAATGTGAGAAATTTGAGTTATCAAGCAGGTTCGTATCATTCGTATCACACTCTCGCTGATAGGTTTTTGAATTCACGATCTCCCTGACAAGCTCTCTGAAATCCCACTCTGACTTCACGAGATGGCTTGCCAGAGCATCAAGCAACGGGCCATTTACTGGTGGATTGCTGACACGAAAATCATCCGGCTCATGCACAATGCCTCTGCCAAAAAAATGTGTCCACACCAGGTTGGCAATTCGTTTTGCAAAAAATGGATTTTTAGATGATACCAGCCACTCTGCAACAGCTTCTCGCCTGTCTCCATTCGTAACTTCTGCTTTACCGCCTCCTAAATATTTTGGTGCTACCGTCTGGCCCGACACAGGATGCTTCATCCCACCACCACCAGAGTTGTAGATGATGGTCTCCCGTGGATCATCTGCCCGCTTTCTCCCAATTTGGGCAAAGAAGGCCGCGAACCCGTAGTAGTCGTCCATTGTCCATCGATCAAATGGATGATTATGACACTGCGCGCATTGAATCCGCATTCCCAAGAAGGCCTGTGCCACATTTTCGGTTAACTTCAGCGTATCTCTCTCGGCCTGATAGTAATTGGTTGGAGGATTTTCAAAGGTTCCACCTGAAGCCGTTATCAAATCGCGAACCATCTTATTCAGCGGCTGATTCGAGGCAATACGACGATCAAGCCATTGGTGGTAAAGCAAGGCACCTTTCTTATCCACAATATTATTGATTGAACGGATCTGTAGAATTTCTGCCCATTTCATTACCCAAAGGTCAACAAATTCTTTTCGGCTGAGCAATCGCTCAACGTACTCCGATCTTTTATCTTGAGCTTTGTCAGCCAGAAACTCGCTTCTCTCCTCTTCTGTTGGGAGAAGACCAACAAGATCAATAGTCACCCGACGTAAGAAAGTTTCATCATCACACACATTCGATGGTGCAACACGAAGGCTTTTGAGTTTCGTATCAACGAGATCATCAACCCATGTATTTCCCTCTGATTCGGGATACTCAAAGGTGAGATCCTTTGGAATCACCACTACTGGAACGCCGACTGTGATTGTGTCGTATCGAGCCATTAAAAACGACTCTCCTCGTTGACTACTTGCAGCATTCCCAGAGGGTGTGATGGCGACAGATGAATCATTATTTGATCCGTACCATACGAGGTCTGTCACATCCCTATCAGTACCGTCTGAGAATCGAGCAACTGCCACCAACTGCTGGGTAGCTTGTTCACCTTCAAGAAGAGTTGTGGGGGGGTACAGATCGACTGCTTGTAATTTTGGAGCATTCTTGCCAGCATCTGGATCGTCTTTTGCCCCTGCTGCAATCCACTGAACAAGACGTTCTGCAAGTTCACTATCTTTCTCGAAACGCTTGCCACCTGTATGCGGGACTGCACCTATCGCTTTCTGAACTACGAGGGACCCTTCTGGATTCGCAAGATTAATCCTGCGACCAGGCATTTCTCGTGTCAAACGATGGTAATCACCAGTCGGGTCGAAACCGAATAAAGACAGTCGAAAACCATCTTTCCCCCGAGCTGCCCCATGACAACTCCCCATATTACACCCAGCCCGTGCAAAAACAGGCATAACATCTAATCGAAAAGACAGTGGGGGCTTCTCTTCTGCCGAGCGAACACTCACTGGAAGTTTGACTTGGTGTCCGTCATACGTGACCACCAGCACTGTATCACCATCCTGCTTCGGAGTGAGCCGGAGCGATGTAGCGTCCTCACCGTCAATCCGTTCAAGCACAGCACATTCCGGATTCTGGAACGCCATCTTGGCAGAACCTGTGACGTCTTCAGTCACACTATCTTCGCGGATTGCCTGAACAATAATAGTCTGGAAATCTCGTGCTGAGTCGAGTTGAACTGCCGGCGGAAAAACATTTATTTCCCTGATTGTTTTTTCCTGAGCCCACAAAGACGTTGTGGAAACCCACAAACACACTGGCACCAAACACTTCAAAAGAACTTGATATCTCGTCGAGTGTATACCTGGTACAGATTGGTCTTTCACTGTGCGGCCCCTTCAGTTTCTTTCACTAGACCATTTTGTGAAACCGACCGTGCCTGAATTCTCAATTGCTCACGACGTGAAACCTTTTTTTTCTGTTGCGTTGGCTTTGGTGGGTCCGGCTTTGGAGCGGCTGACACCTTCGCTGGCAGTGGCTTATCAATTCGAAATTCAGTTGCAGCCATACGATGGATAATTTGGTGCCCCTCTTGAGGAACATGCACTTCACAGACAATGTTCGCGTGTCGACCAGCTGGCGCATCGGCTGCAACGGTGACTGGAAACTCAATTTCTTTACTCTCTGAAGTAAAGATAAGGGGCTCCGCAGTTGTCTTGGCTGGAAGCCCAAGCAGCACAGCCTTTGCTTCGCCTGTGAAGGCTGTCGGGACTGTTACCGTACCGGTGAAGGTCGTGTTCTGTCCTTGCTCTGTCATTCCCTTGTCTAATGCCACCTGAACAAATGGCTCGGCCACCGTGATTTTTACAGGTTGAGACGATATGCGAATAGACGGACGACCTTTCGCACTTTCTCCCTGAAACGTCACCATTGCAGATACAACAACGTCCCATTCCTGAAGCGGAGCCTTGTCACTCGCGTTAATCGGATACACAACTTCGCTTTTGTCAGCAGGCACATCAACTCCTGATGCAGCGCCGATCCCGGGTGGCTGAAAGGGAAAGAATAATCGGACCTTTCCTTTAAACCCTTCATCCTTACGGACGCGAACCAGAAGATCTGCTTTACCATTTTTAACAAGTGGAACCGCAGGCTGGATGAGTTCCAGAGAAACTGGGACTTCTTCAACAACTGCCACGGGCATCTCTGTACTTCGACTGTATCGCCATGGCGTACGATTCGGATTGCCATGAATCATTTCGGTCCCCTGCTCCAGACCACCAAGCACCTTCGTTTGATCAGCCGCATCTACAGCACTATATTCAGCCATCGCTGCAGACAGCGGGGCATCCTCTGCCGCACTGAACACAACAAAACTTCCAGGCGCACCGTTTCGAAAGTTCGGGCACGCCACAGAAATACCTTTTGGAAGATTCTCAGAAAGTAGTTTTAATTCACCACTGAAGTTACTACGCGAGGCGTTCAGGATTACAGCCGCGCGATTCCCACGCGGAACTTGAGGAAACAAGTCGTTCTGAGATTTTGTTTGAGACGGGGGCACTGAAAGTTTCACCAGAGGCACAATCGGCTCAACTTCGATCCACCAAACAAACATGTCTCCCCCGCGCTTCTGGTGATCACTCACACGAACTAGAAACGAGCCCTCTTCCGGGCTTGTTACATTCATCAAACTATCTGGACCACCCGAATCGTCATTACCAGTTATTCGAGTATGCTTTTCGTTGTCCCGATACGCATTAAGCGTCAAATCAATCGGTGAGCCGAGACGTCTCCCATACCCTTTGACAGACCACTTTGAACCCTTCGGTGCCTCAATCCTGATCCAGTCCGTATCATTTTCTTTTTCGAGCAAACCCCAAATTGCAGCCGGGGCAGGAACACGCGACTGCACGTCTGGCAAATCATTTGCATCTGACTCTCTGCTCACCGGAAGACTGGTTACCCTAAATGGGACTGCCTCTGCTGACGTAACACCGTCTCGTTCTGGATGAATCGAGAGCAGTTTGCTTATCTCTGAGGAAGCTTGTGCAAATTCTTTAGGAATCTTGATCTTCGACTCAAATTCTCCCGCCAAATCACCCAACCACTTCACAAGCACTTCCGACTCTGGGTTACCCCCAGGGGGAAGCGCAACGGATGGCGTTGGAAATCGGCCTAAATGAAGGAGGTAACTACACGCAGCATTACCACCGTATGCACTCTCTCGGATTCTCACGAAGTAGTTTCCTGATTCTGGCGCATTGACCGCCAAGATCGCATCCTGTTCCATAAGGGGATGGTCATCACTTGCTGCAATCACAAATCCTGCCTCGTTAATCACATCGATATATGGATCAAAAGGCGTGTAATTAAGCCGTACAGCGTCAACGGCGACCGACAATCGCTGACCTTTTTCAAGTGGCACTCGGTAGCAGTCAACATCTTCTTGTCGAACGACACCAGAAATGGTTAGCCCACCGGTTTCAGGAACCTGAATATCCTGTGCTGTGTCTGGGGTATTGTTTTTTGTTTTGGGATTCGACGTATTCGTCTCGATTTCAGTAACTTGCGGAAAAGGTCCAACTCGAAAGGTACGAAGCGTCGAAAGACCTTTTTTGGTACGAACGCGAAAGCGGTGATTACCAAACGGCGCATCGTCTGGAACGACAAGCGTTACTTTCAACTGTTTATCATTGATTGCCTCAATATTTTTTTGCTGAATAATTCCATCTTCGAAGAATATTTCTTGTGCCTCATGGAAATTTGTACCCGACACTAATACCTCAACTTCACTGCCACGCATAGCACCAGCTGGTGACACCGGACCGATCGCTGGAGCAGCCATACACAAAGGAGCAAGAAGCCAAAAACCATAGAGAAGGAATACGGCACCTGGTAGATTGAGACAGATGTAACGTCTTTTTATTGCCATAAGAAAAATGACTTCCTTCCGAGAAACCTACGGGGGAACTTATTCACTTTGAGAGAATTCAGATTTAGACGAGCAACTCGTGCCGTACCTTCCCGCCATCAACAATCTCGACGGGGCGTCCTCCAGGAGCCATCAGCTCCTTTTCTGCGACAATCCCAAGGCAATGGTAGACCGTTGTTGCAAGATCTTCGATTGTGACTGGGCTATCGAAGGGCTCTGCTGCTATCGAATCAGAAGCACCGTGAATCAGCCCCTTCTTGACCCCGCCACCAGCCAGAACCGTACTGAAAACTTTTGGCCAATGGTCACGTCCAGAATCCTTATTAATTTTTGGCGTACGGCCAAACTCACTCGATACCATAACCAGTGTTGAATCGAGTAACCCACGTTGCTCGAGATCAGCAATCAAGGCAGCGAATGCCTGATCAAACGGAGGAAGCGTGCGGTCGATCCCTTGCTTCACTTTCTGATGCATATCCCAGCTGCCATATGACATCGTGACAAAGCGAACACCGGCTTCAACGAGTCGTCGGGCAAGAATCATTCGCTGCCCTGCTTGATTTCGACCGTATTGATCTCGTAATTCTTTGGACTCAACATTGATATCAAATGCTGCTTGTGCTTTCGATGAACTGACAAGGTCGTACGCTCGCTGATAAAAACTATCCATCGCCATGATGTTGTCTGAACCCTCAAGGCGACTGAAGTGCCTACCAACAACATTCCGGAGATGACGGCGAGACTCGAATTTCTTTGCATCAACGCCATCAGGCAGTGAAAGGTCTCTGACTGAGAAGTTCTTACTTGCTGGGTCTGAACCGAGGGTGAACGGGCCATACGCACTTCCAAGGTAGCCAGCCTCAGCATCCGGCGCAGGTAAATTTGGCAGACAGACATATGGAGGCAGGTTTGCTCGTGGACCAAGTTCATGCGACACAACGCTACCGAAACTTGGATAGGTAACTGCTGGGCTAGGGCGGTACCCAGTGAACATATTATGAGTACCACGTGGATGAGCCGCCTCACCGTGGGTCATTGAACGGATGACTGTAATTTTGTCAGCGATCTTTGCTGTTTTTTTGAGGTGCTGATTGAAGCGAACACCAGGCAACGCTGTCTCGACTGTTCCCATCTCCCCTCTGTACTCGAGCGGTGAGAGTGGCTTGGGATCAAATGTTTCCTGCTGCGACCATCCACCAGGAAGCCAGATATGAATAACGCTCTTGGCAGTACCTTCAAAATGCTCGAACTGCTTTGCATCAGCTTGAGCAGAACGCATGCTTAGGAAGGACCCCAATGAAAGACCAAAGCCTGCTAACGAGCCAACTTGCAAGAATTCTCTTCGGTTCCCTGATTTCAGTTGACGCAAAAAATCACAACGATTACTCACCGAATGCGAGATGTCATGAGGATTCACGGGCTGTCTCCCTTAGTAAGTAGTCCCAAAGCAATAGTTTACGTATACTCATCGAATGGTGAGGATACTTGCTTTAATGTTAGCTATCCATCGCCTCTTACGCACCAATCGGGGTGTCAAAAACAACTAGATTTCTCGTGCAAACAGCTGGTGATATATCGAAAAAACCCAGCAAAACCACCATAAAGAGGGGTAATCGTATGGCTGTTCAGGTAACCAATCTGCAAAATGACCGAACCATCGAAGTGGCTACGACCGGAAAACTAACCCGTGCCGACTATGACCAATTTGTTCCAGTCATCGAATCAGAAATGAAACAGGGGAAAGTTAAGATTCTGTTCTCAATGCACGACTTTTCCGGCTGGGACGTAGGTGCACTGTGGGAAGATATTAAATTTGACATGAAACACTTCGGAGAAATTGAGCGAGTTGCCATGGTCGGTGAAAAGAAATGGGAGCAGGGCATGGCGTGGTTTTGTAAGCCGTTTACAACTGCAAAAATTGCTTACTTTGATCAAAGTGAGATCGACGCTGCCCGCTCCTGGCTACAAGGCGAATAGTTCATCCTTTGTATGCAACAACCAATCAGCATTATTTTCTCTGGCACCTATCGAATCCATCAGGTGTCATCCGCGAGTGTTCGTTTGCCTCGAAGGAGGTGATGGTAGTGCTGGGCAAACCGATGGGCTTCATCGCGCACATATTCCAACAAGCGTAACGAATACGCATCTCGTGATAGACGCAGCGGTTCCGATTTTCCGGGCAAGAAAATCTCTTCTTCCCTTTTGGCAATCGACAGAATGCATGGCGGTTCTACTCCTAAGGAATTCAGCGCATCAAGAGCAGCGGATAGTTGACCTTTGCCACCATCAATCAGAAATATATCCGGAAGTGATGCCCCTTCTCGAAGCAGACGGGAGAACCTTCGTAAGACGACCTCGTGAATGCTTTTAAAGTCATCAATGCCATCAACCGTTTGAATCCGGTATCGCTTGTAACCAGGTTTAAACGGAAGACCATCAATAAACTGGACTAGGCTGGCAACCGTTTCATTGCCAGCGAGATGAGCAATATCAACACCCTCTATGACTCGTGGTGTCCCTGAAAGCCCCAAGACTTTTTCAAGGCCTGCGAGTCCTTTTTTTGGATCGACAAGAAACACCTCAGGTTGAACATGTTCCTCAAGATCACCACGTTCATGAAGCCGTTCAAGGA
>MDSX01076172.1_pt1 | contig 11453 bp, 9 predicted proteins | sample 811141 | NCBI WGS metagenome assembly MDSX01 (sample SAMN05326642, study PRJNA326480) | marine metagenome | isolation source: seawater | place: Atlantic Ocean: South East | collected 2010
ATCTTGAGTCTCATCCGCAGATACGTTAAGCGGCAGAGTGGACATCAGTAGGCTGGCTAATATGAGTGTAGCAATTGCTTTGTTCATGACAATGTGGCCAAAACTGTCCCCTATAAAGGACTGTTAAATTGCATATCAAAATGGCGAGCGGTATTCATCAACATCTGCAGAAATCCGTAACAATTGGTTGTATTTTGCCACGCGATCAGAGCGAGCTGGCGCCCCGGTTTTGATTTGACCAGCGCGTGTGCCGACGGCTAAATCTGCAATCGTGACATCTTCAGTTTCTCCACTGCGGTGAGAGATGACATTGTTGAAGCCATGTGAGGCTGCAAGGTCCATTGCTTCGAGGGTTTCTGTCACCGTGCCGACCTGATTGAGTTTGACAAGCATGGCATTTGCTGCGCCGATTTCAATGCCTTGGGCAAGGCGCTCAGATTGTGTCACAAAGAGATCATCGCCGACCGTTTGGACCCGGTGACCTTCTCGCTTGGTAAAGAGCGACCAACCCCGCCAATCGTCTTCATCAAAACCATCCTCGATTGAAAGGATTGGATATTCATCGAGCCATCCTGAATAGAGATCTGCGAGTGCTTCACTCGACAACACCTTACCATCCATGTGATAGCCATCATCATGATGGAACTCAGTTGCAGCGACATCCAAAGCGATCCCCATTTGTTCTGTTGAGTACCCTGCACCCTCAATAGCACGCACCATGTACTTCAGGCCCTCTTCGTTCGCAGGTAGATTAGGAGCAAATCCGCCCTCATCACCGACTCCACCAAGCAATCCGTCCGCTTTGAGTTCCTTTTTCAGCGCATGGTATGTTTCGACACCAGCACGCAATCCCTCTTCAAAGGTATCAAACCCGTGAGGCATGACCATGAATTCCTGGACATCGACGTTTGAAGCAGCGTGAGCACCACCGTTGAGAATGTTGAGCATTGGCACAGGCATCAGCCCGCCTGCAACGCCTCCAATGTACTTCCAGAGTGGTAATTCATGAACGGCCGCACCTGCATGCAAGCACGCCATCGATGCTCCAAGCATGGCATTTGCACCAAGGTTTGCCTTGTTAGGAGTTCCGTCAAGTTCAATCATGACTTCGTCAATCACCCGTTGTTCATCGACAGGAAGCCCAACCAGTGCCTCGGCGATTCGATCTGTGATGTTGTCAACAGCGGATTGTACGCCCTTTCCAAGGTAACGAGTGGCGTCACCATCCCTCATTTCAAGCGCTTCATATGCACCGGTCGAGGCCCCTGATGGTACGGCTGCTCGCCCGAGAAGGGCTCCATCAACAAAACAGTCAACCTCGACGGTTGGATTGCCACGGCTGTCGAGGATCATTCGTGCATCGAGGCCAGTGATGTGTCCAGACATGGCATTCCCTAAACTTCCCTGTGTAAGGCGCTCTTTGAATTAAACGGCGCGCACAAGGTGAGTTTTCAGGAGGGTGTTGTGAACATAAGGCGAAGAAGAGTTTTTATCCCCTTGGATTGTTGACGACCGTTTCCTCCGCCACAACAGTAGTTAAACTTTCATGTTATGGGAAAGAAAATGAAAAAAAATTTCCGCATCGTGGACCATTAGCAGAATTCATATACTCAAAGCGGAAGGGACACTCATGCCTCGTGTTGCTGAAATCGATCGTGCTATCCTCGCTCAACTTCGAAAGAACGGTCGAATGTCATACGTTGACCTTGCACGGGAAGTCAGCGCTTCCGAGCGCACCGTCCGTACGCATGTCCGAAAGATGGAGGAAGAAGGTACCATTCGAGGGTACACCGTTCGAGAAGGTGGCGTTGGATTGACCGCTCTGGTGCGAATCAAGGTATCTCCTGGTGCCGAAATCGGTTCGTTTGCTTCTGAAGTCACTGGCTGGGAAGGTATTGAAATCATCTACGAAGTGTCTGGTGATGCTGATCTTGTGGCACTCGTTCACGTTGACGACACCATGTCACTGCGCACATTGCTCGACAAAATGTGGCTCGCTGCACCAAACGAAATTGCTTCAACAACCACCGAACTTGTGCTCGAGCAATATTGATTATTCTTCTTCGGAAGACGGAGGCGTTTCGACGTCCGGTTTTTTGACGGGTTCAGGAACACCGTAATCGATACCACAACTCCGGCAGACCATGTTGTCGTCCCAGTCGCATTGACGTCGACAACCCGTCATCAAAACACGTCCTGGTTCAAGCCTTCCACTTGACTGAGCAGCCGATGGATTCGGTATACTCAACCGCTGGTTTGGCTCCACTGAGCATCGCTTCAATCGCATCACTTAGCTCGGTTGTGGTCACTGCGGTTGGGTCCTTGGGCGAATCGTCCATTCGACCTTGATAGACAAGTTTGTGATCCGCATTGAACAAGAAGAATTCAGGGGTTCGCTTTGCGCCATAGGCATGGGCCACGTCTTGAGTGAGATCGTGAAGGTAAGGATAACCCATTGATGCTGCCCGTGTTTGCATGTGCTCAAAAGAATCGTTTGGATACACCTTGGGGTCGTTGGAATTGATCCCCACGAATCCAACACCAAGTTCAACACATTTCTCCGCCATAGATTCCATTCTCGATACACTTGCTATGACATATGGGCAATGATTGCACTCAAACACAACTACAGTTCCATTGACGCCAGCTGCGTCTTCAAACGTCATTGTGGAATCACCTTTGGAAGCGTTGGCGTTGGTGAGTGAAAACTTCGGGGCGGGGTCAGCGAGTGTTAGGCTCATACCATCCCGAGGCGCTCAAACCTCTAAACAACTTGTATTGAAACATAGATTGCCGGGACAGATGTTATGAATTAGAAATGAAATGTCACACTATGCAACCACAAATGCAAGGTATGCCCCACGTAGCCAGACCAGCGCACATGATGTCTTTCATGGACGCAACGAAATCCTGCCTCCAACAGTACGTTGGATTCAGCGGCCGAGCCAGCCGATCTGAATATTGGTTCGCCTACCTCAGTTTCATGGTCGCAGTCGTGGGCATGCTCACCCTAACACTTGTTTCTGTGTTTGTTGTTGATGCTCTTGCCGGTGTTATGTTTATGCTAACCATGGTGTTGTACCTCGGCGCCTTTTTGCCATTGCTTGCAGTATCAGTACGACGATTGCACGATCTTGGTAAGTCTGGTTGGATGATGCTGGTTATGTTTATCCCGTTTGTAGGCGGCATTTTGCTTCTCGTTTGGTTTGTATCCGATGGAGAAGCAGCCAACAACGCCTACGGCCCAGTCCCGACCAACACGCTTTGAGGGTAAAGTATCGCCCAAGTGTTGAAGTTCTCAGCCTTGATGGTTGAGGCATGGCCACTCATGTTGTTTCATGCGGTGGTCACATTACGTTGCTGTTTTCCATCTGGAAAGACGCCCGACTTGCTCGCTCACAGGGCAGCAGGGGTGCTGGATTCAACGTGACCCATGGCGTCAAAGCCACTGTGCGTCACATCGGCACAAACCAACCGAAACAAACGGGGGTTTTGTCGCAAGGATCTGGCCTTGATCAGAAGCCTGGAGAAATCCCCGATGGAGAAATTTTGCTGACCGTCGAATTGATGGATGGAACACTTCTTGATACAACAAATTCGTTCTATTTTGATTTGATTGAAGCACTTCGTGATGCGCGATTACTCAATCCGGCTGAGTCCTTTGAAATTCATGTCAAACTTTCGTTGCCAACAAGCCAGGGCTTTGGTATGTCTGCAGCGGGGCTCGTTGCGGTCGCCCGCGCCCTACACAATCATACGAACATCGGGAATGAGGTCCAATATTTGCGAATCGCTCATCGCATCGAACGGTTGCACAGTGGTGGGCTTGGTGATGTCGTAGGTATCGCTGCTGGAGGCGTGGAGCTTCGACTGGAACCAGGCGCGCCTGGGGCAGGAGGCAAAGCCATTGGTTTCTCAACCAAACAAAGTATAGTGCTGGTTTGGAAGCCGGGCGAAGCCCGTCATACAGCCAAGTATATCGATGACCCACAATGGGAGCGATCAATTTCCAAGGCTGGGGAAAAAGCGGTTCGAACCTTGCGTCTCAACGACTGGAATGAGGCTGCCTGGGATGACTTGATGTTGCAATCGAGGAATTTTAACCAAGCTTCGGGGCTTCTGGATGAACCTGAACGTAATACCCTCAACAGCGCAGTGATGAAGGAATTGCGGCGACTCAACCTCCAAACACGAGTCTATGTCCGATTGTGCATGCTTGGCGTATCGCTGGCTGTCCTGCCGCGAAAGTTAGACCAGCCACTCGAAGAAGATGAGACTAATCTGATCCTTCAGGCACTGCATGGGCTTGGACTGGGAGCAATCACGACCTCAATTGGAGCATTGAACTGATCAATCCGTTTTGTCGAGGGCTGTAAGGTCGAGGACACTCGCATCCAACAAGATGCAACCGGCCATGAACAAATTCTCGCTAAACCCGTGACGGTACACGACAGCCCCACTGCCCCACTCCTCGATGTAGCGATCCATTTGCTTGGCCATTTTCTTTCGTTGGAATTCAACATCTGCACCGTAGAAATGCTTGGCGTCAATCCACGCTACGGGCCGGTCGTTGATGTAGACATGATCGAGGAAGAGAATGTCAGGCGTACGAACTGGACGCCCGAGTTCTTGCTTCTGCTCTTTGACCATCTCTGGTTGACGGCGTAAACGAACGCCCTGTGCTTCAAACCAATCAGCAAGAATATCCTCGAATTGGTCTGCCTTTTCCTGAGATTCACCCTGGTCGACATTGGAGACACGATCTGCTGCTTCTGCGGCTTCGAATTCTTTTCGTTCCCGCTGACTTAAACGGCTTGGCTCGCGAAGACTTTCTTTGATTTTGGTTTTCGACCATCGCATCTCGGCAAGAATCAGCCGGAATACGTTCATTGGAGGGCCATCGAAGCGTTGGGAGAGGTCGACAACACTGACGCCTTCCTTGTACAATCTTAGCATTTCTTTTGCTCTGGAACGTAAGCGACCATGGCCATACACGGTCTTTTGTTGCATGAGTGCTGAACGAAGAGAGAGCGCTTGGTCAAGGTTCATTTTGTGAGTGTCCACAATTTTAGCAAGTTCATCGACGCGCTCGTCATCAAGCCAACCAAATTCACCCTTTCGAAGAACGAGCTTCGACAAGGCTTCTTCGTCCTTTAGAGGCACTGGTGAAGTGGCCCAGTCAAACCTGTGGGTGTTCGGTGCGTCAAGTCCTTCGGGAAAGCCCATTGGAAGTTCCTTGCGATTGAACCGTTCGTTCGCATCTCGCTCGGTCTCTGCGATTCGTTGAGAATGACGTTCTTCAAGCACCGCTTTTGAGGTGCCTCCGTAGCGTTTTGGCTTACGGTGTTGGCCGCCCCTGTTTGAGCGGTTTCGATGGCCGCCGTTGCGTGAGCGACCACGGTTCTTCCCTCGTTTTTTTGAGGAATTGGGACGTTTGTCGCCGCTGTTTTGGTCGCTCATTGACGCAGGTCAGTGCCGAGGCTCCTTGAACACTCGCCTTTATTCTGATTCGCCTAAAGCAGCTTCATGTGAATCGGGGATGGGGTGAATGCCGCGTTCTGAAGCGTCACGGAGCCATTGTTTTGCCAATGCCCGAGGTAAACGATTCACGCGCCCTTGCATGAATTTGGCCCACCAACGAACCTGCCACCAAGCGGCAATTTCGATGCCCCCTTCTTCTTCACCCCAAATCGTTACAGCGAGACGCAAGGAGGTGATGGCTGTTCCAAGAGGGCGGCCTTCTCGTTGTTGGCCCCCCCAATCAAATTCAATTTCGAGATACCGTGGCCGTTCACTTTGGCGAATCGATTTGACCGTCCACATTTCCTCGATCAAACGTTGACGTTCGACTCGATGCAAATCAAAACGCTGGCCTTCGTGCAAGAGACCATTGTGTTCCGAAAGGATCCTTCCTGCCGAGGTGTGCCAACTTGGCCAGCAATTCAAATTCAGCACATTTGAGATGAGTCGGCTGCATTCTTCTGGTGGCAATGATTGACGCCATACGCCTCTTGGTGCCCCCATGTGGCTTCGTCTACAAGTTTCTCTTTGAATCTGTGGGGTACGAAAAAAGCGGGGTTTCAAATGCAATAAGTCGTTCCGATAACCATGCGATGGACATCTGCGGTGCTGATTTCAATTCTTTTGGTCTGTTCATCCATGTTTGTTTTAACTCAAAATTCGGATGAAGCAAACCTCGTACAGAGGGTACAGTATTCCGTTGATGACCAAGAAAATTCCGACCTTGCTTTTGGCTGGGTAACTAGTGCTGGCGGTGCGCTTAACGATTTCATCTCTCAATCTGCTACCTACGCCAACGGCACCTTCCTCGTTGCTGGTAGTTTCGAAGGGGACATCCAATTTAGAGACCAAATTGATGGCCACGGCGCCACCTCAAGTTCAACTGACCGAGATGCGTTCATAGGGTGGGTCAATCCGAATGGCACATGGAATGGAAGCATGGCATTCGGCACCATAGGAATCGATTCAATCGATGCGGTCGCATTGCTCTCAAACGGTGACGCCATTCTTGCTGGAACCTATTGCCTCAACAGCGTTGGCTTCCAGTGCCAATTATCGCTTGATGGCGTAGCAACCCTCACGAAAGAAGATCAAGACGAGGATGGAAATGTCTTCGTCGCCCGTCTCAATGGCGATGGATCATGGGCATGGGCAACAAAAATCGGTAATGCTTACGATAATTTCGTGCTTGATATGTTGGTGACACCCGACAATGAAATCCATGTTGGGGTTCTATACAGGGAAACCATGGAATTCAATGGGAACATATTGCCACCAAGTTCAGAACGAACAGTCATGATTGCCATGCTCAATGAGGGTGGTAGCCCTGTGGCCCATGTCGCGGTTGAGACCTCGGAGGAAATTGAACCGGTTGGAGGTATGTGTCTTGATGGAGCGGGACAATTCTATGCAGCCCTTACGTTCAGAGGCGAGGTCCTTATCGGTGAAACACGTCTTGATTCCGCTGGTGAATCCGACCTCCTGGTCGCCTCATATGAGGCCAATCAATGGAATTGGGCCGTCACCGGAGGTGGAGCCTTTGAGGACCGAGCATGGAGCTGTTCAGGGTCGCCTCAGCAAGGCCTCACCGTTGTCGGGGAATTCTCAGGAAACGCAACATTTGGCGAATATTCCACTGAATCTTCCAACAGCGTCGATATGGTGCTGAGCAGGGTGTCATCCTACGGTGCATGGGCGGGCATCGCCACAGCAGGTGGGCCTGGAGTTGACCGAGCAACTGACGTTGTCACCAATGCCATCGGCGATGTTGTCGTCGCTGGTACCACATCAGGAGGCATCACCATTGGTGTGGATGAACTTGAGGACCTTGATGGAGTCAACGATGACATGCACAATGACATCTTCCTCGCAGCTTACCTTGCCAACGACACCTGGGCGTGGGCAGTTTCTGCTGGGGGCGATGGGAATGACGAACCAACCCACCTCACTTTTGCCCCCGATGGCTCACCCCTTCTCGCCTTCATGCTTAGTGGAACCGCTAGCCTTGGTGTCCACAGCGCAACAAGTGTTGGGGACTATGACGTAGGCCTTTGGCTGTACCAAACTGACAGGGATTCTGACGGGATTCTGGATGGTGAGGACAATTGTCCCCGCGTATCGAACTCCGCCCAAAGCAACCATGATGACGATCTGTATGGTGATGAATGTGACGAGGACGATGACAATGACGGCGTGCAAGATGTCGTTGATGATTGCTCAACAGGTGAATTGAATTGGGCCTCTGATGCTTCAACAGACCATGATGGCGATGGATGCAGAGACGCTGGAGAAGACTTCGATGATGACGAAGATACAGTCTTTGATTTCCAAGACCTGTGCCCTTTGGGCCCTGTGGGCTGGATTTCAACACCTGAAGAGGACAACGAGGGTGACGGTTGTGCCGACGTTGATACTGACGAAGACGGTTTCATCGATCAAATGGACAACTGTCCGGATGATGCAAACCCTACACAATCCGATCTTGATGGCGACGGTCTTGGTGATACGTGCGACGTTGACGAAGATGGTGATGGTGTTGCTCTACCACAGGACAATTGCCCCCGGGATGCAAATCCATGGACTTCGAACACAGCAACAGATTATGATCAAGATGGATGCCAAGATTCGATCAATGACGATGACGATGACAACGATGGCATGCTCGATGCAGCAGATGCTTGCCCGACCGGTTCAATCGCTTGGAACGAACTTGGAACGGCAGGTTTAGATCACGACCAAGATGGATGTCAAGATGCTATCGAGGACAATGATGACGATAATGATGGATACACAGACGCTGTAGATGCCTGCCCGGTTGGATTGATCGGAATCGCTCAACCCGGCCAAGATGTGGATGTCGATGGGTGCATTGACGGCGTCGAAGACGATGATGATGACAATGACGGCGTGGTCGATGGTGTTGATGTCTGTCCACAAACCCCACCGAATGCACAGGTGGGGATCCAAGGATGCAGCATGACTCAATTGGATGATGATTTGGATGGCGTGTCAAACGCTGATGATATGTGCCTCAACAGTCTACCAGGTCGTCTTGTCGATGCCAGCGGTTGTGCGATCCTAAACGAATCAAATGATTCTGTTTCGACCTCTGATGAGAGCAACATAACGCTATGGCTGTTTGTCATTGCAGGCATCCTGCTGCTTGCCGCCGTCGCTGTGACACTGAGTGGAAGGCAAACAAAACCAGCACCTCCGAAGCGACCAGTGGACCTTGATCAAACAACGACGACCCAACATCAACGTCGTGAAGAGGAATGAGGGTGTATTGACGAGCACGTTTCCGACGGCAAAAGCGACTTGTTAAATAAAGTGAGAAATCATTCTTAGGTCATGAAGTTTCTACCGAAGGCCTTGATGATTGCTCTTTTGATGATCATGCTTGCCGCAACACCTGCAATTCAAGGAAATTCCACTGGAAAACACAACCAAGCAGCATCTGGATGTGGCTGCCATTCCAATGGCGGCGGGGTCACAGCAACCAATGACTTCCCTACATCTTACACCGCCGGTCAAGTCTACAGCATCAATATCGGACATGCTGGGGCTGGAAGTCTGGTTGGTGGATTCAATGTGGTGGTGAACAAAGGCACCCTTCAAAACGCGGGAACTGGCGTCCAAATTTCGGGCGGAACCAGCGCAACCCACGTTAATTCAGGCCAACTTGGCTGGACTTTTGACTGGCAAGCCCCATCGACTGGAAGTGGAAGCGTTACCGTCAACATTGCCGTTCTCCAAGCCAACGGAAATGGCCAAACCAGTGGGGATGCATGGGATACTGACAGCGTTTCAATCACTGAAACTGTGGTTCAAAACATTCCACCTGTGGCCTCAAATGTCTTCGTGAGCACTCCCCAAGGAGTGCCATGCTCTCAGGCCTATTACGATGAAGTGCTGATGGCCAATTATGATTACAATGATGATAACGGAGACCCTGAAACAATGAGTCAAATCCGATGGTTCAAGAATGGAAATCTCGCTCCCGCTTACAATGATATGGAAATTATTGATGACATGGAAACGACAATTGGTGACAATTGGACCTTCACAGTAACGCCAAACGATGGCACGGATCTGGGTTCACCTGTTTCTTCATCTGATACAGTCGAAATCATCGATTACGACACGGATAACGATGGATATGGCGACCAAGTGGACGCCTTCCCAAACGATCCAAGTGAACATGCTGATGCTGATGGAGACGGCACTGGAGATAACGCTGACCTTGATGATGACAACGATGGGACCAAAGATGCCGACGACGCCTTCCCGTTTGATTCAACTGAAGATACGGACACAGATGGGGATGGCATTGGAAACAATGCCGACGCCGATGACGATGCTGACGGCGTGCTTGACGTCAACGATGCATTCCCGCTCGATGCCAGCGAGACACTGGACACCGATGGAGACAGCATAGGAAACAATGCTGACACCGATGATGATGGCGACGGGGCCCCCGACGCCGATGACGCGTTCCCGCTCGATGCTTCAGAAACCAACGATGCTGATGCTGATGGCACAGGTGATAACGCTGACCAAGATGATGACAATGATGGTGCATTGGATGTCAACGATGCTTTCCCATTCGATGCTAGCGAGACGCTTGACACCGATGGAGACGGCATAGGCAACAACGCTGACACAGACGATGACAGCGATGGTGTGCTCGATGATGAAGACATGTTCCCGCTTGATGCTTCTGAAACCATCGACACAGACGATGATGGCACTGGTGACAACGCTGACACCGATGACGACAACGATGGCACCCTCGATGCAGACGATGCCTTCCCGCTTGATGCGACTGAAACCACTGACACCGACGATGATGGAACCGGCGATAACGCAGATACCGATGACGACAATGATGGCTTACTCGATGTTGATGAAGCAACGGCCGGAACCAATCCGCTTCTGATTGACACGGATGCGGATGGCGAAGGTGATGGGACCGATGCTTTCCCGCTTGATGCAACTGAAACCTCCGATAAAGACGGTGATGGTGTTGGTGACAACGCCGATGCTTTCCCTTACGATGCTACTGAGTCAATTGATAGCGATCAAGACGGGGTTGGAAACAACGCAGACGCCTTCCCCAACGATGCATCAGAAACCAGTGATAGCGACCAAGATGGAGTTGGTGATAACACTGACTGGGCGCCCTTGGACGCTACTGAATCAATCGATACCGACAACGATGGAGTTGGCGACAATGCTGATGCATTCCCAAATGACCCGTCAGAGACCATGGATTCTGACGGCGATGGTGTTGGCGATGTAGCACAAGCTGCTGCTGAAGCGGATGCAGAAGCGTTGCGAAACATGATCATCATCGCGCTGCTTGTCGTTGGCGTGCTTGGCGGAGGAGCCGTCATGTTCCTTCGACGAAGGGGTGGAGAAGAGGCATCAGCCAAATCCTTCGATCAACCCTTTGAAGCATCCACAGAATCCATGCCAGCCGCACAACCAGCAGGTGCGGTGACACCGTCAGTGGTTCAACAACCAGTTCAACCCGTTGCCCAAGAACCAACGGTGCTTCGTCAATGGACTGATGAAAAAGGATACACTTGGCGATCCATGAGTGATGGAAGTAACTACTGGTGGACTGGCACTGAATGGAAGCGTGCATGATCACGCATAGACCAAAGCTGGGGACAGTGGCATAGCGCCACCTGCTCGGCCCGTGTCGTCTTCAGGCGATTCTCCAAGCACCACATTGACCTGCTCAAGTCCAAGTTCTTCAGCGATGAATGATGCGCGCATTGAAAGAGCGGCAACTTCGTCCAAAGAACTTCGAATCAAAACCCGAGAATCGTCGTCCCACTTGAACACTTGAGGGAGCATTTTTTTGCCCCAGAAGCCCATGATTTCGCCTTTACGATCACCTTGGGCAATTTCCATTTGACTCAACA
>MDSX01100384.1_pt1 | contig 11451 bp, 14 predicted proteins | sample 811141 | NCBI WGS metagenome assembly MDSX01 (sample SAMN05326642, study PRJNA326480) | marine metagenome | isolation source: seawater | place: Atlantic Ocean: South East | collected 2010
AAACTATATTTGTGTTAATGTAATCACACCCAAAAACAATAATTCCTATAATAATTAATTTAATTCTTCTGATAAAATACATTTTACAACGAAAACTATGATTCTAAATTACAATTTTTACATAAAAGTCTATTTTTTCAATATTAATAAAATATTACTTTTACATATCATTTTATTATGGAAATAGTCTATTTGTTCATTAGTTTATTACTAATTATTACTGGTATAATTGGATGTTTTTTTCCAATAATTCCAGGGCCTTTAAGTGGATGGTTTGGATTTGTTTTTTTAAATCAAATTGAATTCGTTGAAATTGATACTAATTTTTTAATTATAACCTTTATAATTTCATTTAGCACAATGATAATAGATTATATTATTCCGATTATAGGAACAAAAATTTTTGGAGGGTCAAAAAAAGGCATGATTGGAGCTAGTTTAGGATTGTTAGTTGGAATTATTTTTATGGGACCTTTTGGATTATTAATTGGACCATTTCTAGGCGCTTTAATTGGGGAGCTTATCAACGACAGAAGCCTTATTTTAGCTTTTAAAGCCTCTTTAGGCACAATATTAGGATTGCTGGGAGGCTTTATTTTAAAGTTTTCTGTATCATGCTCTTTTTTTGCAATTTACTTCTATAAATTGTGGAAAATAAATGAATTGATTTTTTAGAATAACTATAATTATTCTGATTTAATAAAACCTGCATTAATTCATTTTTATATCTTTGTGTTTATGAAGTTGTTTTTGATTACTACATTAATTTTAGGCTTTTGTTTTGCAGGAATAGCTATCAAAATTTGGGGGAAAAGGAATGGTGAGTTTGCTGGAACTTGTGCTAGCCAAAATCCTTTTTTAAATAAAAATAATGAACCATGTAGCATGTGTGGAAAACTTCCAAAAGATCAAGATTGCAAAACAATTGACCCACAAGTTAATTAGAGTTTTTAGTTGCAAATGGAAGAACATGACTTAATTTTACATGCCAGGAAAAATGATCAAAAAGCATACAAAGCTTTATTTGATTTAAACTGGGAATATCTATATAATTATCAACTTAAAAGAATTGGAAATAGCAGTTTAGCCGAAGAAATCTCAATTCAAACATTTACAAAAGCCTTTGACAAATTAGACACCTTTGATTTAAAATTTAAATTTAAAACATGGCTAATTACAATTTCAAAAAATTTACATGTAGATCAAATAAGAAAAGAAAAATCATATAAAAAAATAAACTCTGATTCATTAAATGAATCGAATAATCAAATAATTGAAAGCTTTCCTAGTCCTGAAGAAAGCATGATTAGTGATCAAAACCTCCATGATATTTTATCTAAAATTAAAAGTTTAAAAAAGGAATATCGTGAAATTTTAAGACTTAGATTTTTTGAGGATTATAGTTATAAAGAAATTAGCTCTCAACTTAATCAGCCACTAAATACAATAAAAGTAAAAATACTTAGAGCCAAAAAACTTCTAGCAGAGAAGTTAGAAAATGATGATTAAATTAAAAAAATTAGGTCCTGGTCTTCTTTTTGCAGGAGCGGCAATTGGAGTTTCTCATCTGGTTTACTCAACACGAGCTGGAGCAGATTATGGTTGGAGCTTAATTTGGGCATTTATTTTAATAAACCTTTTTAAATATCCTTTTTTTGAATACGGTCCAAGATATGCTGTTGCAACTGGAGAAACTCTTTTAGATGGATATGCAAAAATTGGTAAGATTTATTTATGGGGATATGCTTTTTTAAATATTGCAAATATGTTTACAATTCAAGCTGCTGTTACAATTGTAACAGCAGGACTTGCAGCTCATTTTTTTGGATTCAGTGCAAATCTATCTTTATGGGCTACATTTATTATTATTATTTGTTCTTTGTTATTGATCATTGGTAAATATAAGTTCTTAGATAAATTAATGAAAATAATTATTAGTGTGCTTTCAATTTGCACCATATTGGCAGTGTGTGTTGCATTTGTTAATAGTACATCATATCCTCCCTTTGAACAAATTCTTCCAAAAGGATCAGGTTTATTGTTTTTAATTGCATTCATGGGTTGGATGCCTGCTCCAATGGATATTTCAATATGGCATTCAATATGGTCGATAGAAAAGCAAAAAAATAATCCAAAGATTAATCTTAGAGATAGTTTATTTGATTTTAATGTTGGATATGGGTCAACCGTTTTTTTAGGAATATGCTTTATGGGTTTAGGAGCTTTAGTTATGTATAATTCAGGCATTAGCTTTTCAAGCCAAGGTCTTTTATTTGCAAGCCAATTAATTGACCTTTACACCCAAAATCTTGGAATTTCAACAGCTGGGATTATTTCTTTGGCTGCTTTTACAACCATGTTTAGTACCACTATTACTACTCTTGATGCTTCACCAAGAGCTTTTTCAAAAACTTTACAACTATTATTTAATAAAAAGAAAGATTTTTATCTACATTTTCTTTTTATTCTTTCATTTGGAACAATTTTTATTTTTATTTTTTTTCAATCTGAAATGGGAATATTGGTCCAAATAGCAACAGTTTTATCATTTTTAACTACTCCTTTCTTTGCATGGATGAATTTCAAATTAGTTACAAGTATTCACATGCCAAAAAAATATCATCCTAATAAATATATGATTTTTTTAAGCTTGTCAGGTCTCTTGTTTTTAACAACTTTTACCCTAGGATATTTGTATAGCTTGTAGAGAACTTTTGTATATTTGAAAAAAAATTAATATTGAGTATTTTAGAAAAAACCAATCCTGTTATTTTAGACCCTGAATGGAAAAAAATTTCTCTTCCTAAAAGAAATACTCATTCTTCTTCTCAAGAAAATCAATCAAAAATTTCAAAACCTAAATGGCTTAGAGTAAAACTTCCAACTGGAAAAAAATATACTGATTTAAGAAATCTGGTAGACCGTTATAAACTTAATACAATCTGTACTTCTGGTAGCTGTCCAAATATGGGAGAATGTTGGGCTGAAGGAACAGCAACATTTATGATACTTGGGAATATATGCACTAGATCATGTGGATTCTGTGGAGTTAAAACTGGAAAACCTTTAGATGTAGATTGGGAAGAACCAGAAAAAGTTGCTCAATCCATCAAAATAATGAATATCAAACATGCTGTTATCACATCTGTAGATAGAGATGACTTGAAAGACATGGGCTCTATTATTTGGTCTGAAACAGTTAAAGCTATTCGACGTCTAAATCCCAACACTACCCTAGAAACTTTGATTCCTGATTTTCAAGGAAATGAAAATATCATTGATAGAATTATTAATGTTTCTCCAGAAGTTGTTTCTCACAATCTGGAAACAGTTCGAAGATTGACCCGTAAAGTTAGAATTCAAGCAAAATATGACAGAAGTCTTAGTGTTTTATCATATTTAAAAGAAAAAGGTGTTAATAGAACTAAATCTGGAGTAATGCTTGGTTTAGGTGAAAAAGAAGATGAAGTATATGAAACTTTAGATGATTTAATAAACGTTAATGTTGACATTGTTACCTTAGGTCAGTACCTTCAACCTAGCAAAAAACATCTTCATGTTTCATCATTTATTACTCCTGAAACTTTTAAAAAATATGAAGACTACGCAATTAAGCTTGGATTTAAACATGTTGAGAGCGGACCATTAGTCAGATCTTCTTATAAAGCCCACAAACATATTAATTAATGATTTTTAATAAAAAATTTAATTCGTTCATTTAGTTCATACTCCTCTTTTTTATTAAAAAACGATAAGCTAATTGGTATATAATAAAGTCTACTGGATTTCAACAAAGGAGAAAGTTTTCCAAAATCTTTTTCTGTTGTAAGTATTATTGAATCATTTGCCTCTTTTTTTATTTTTATAATAGATTTTTTGGTAAAGTTAAAGTGGTCCCTATATTTCAAATGTTTAAACAAAACCTTTTCTGAATTTAAAAAATCAACTAAGGGGTCAGAATTAGCAATTCCAGTAACCAAAAGAATTTCTTGTTTTAAAAGATCTTTAATTCTCATTTTGTTATTAGAAAAATTTAAAATTGATTTAGAATATTTAATTCTTGTATAAAAAATCTTTTGATCAGAAGAAAGATTACAATTAGCTTCAAAATTTCTCCGCATATCTCCAGATAAATTACAAGGACATTTAGTTACAATTATTGTATTTGATCTTTTGTTTCCAGATGAAAATTCTCTTAAACTACCATACGGTAATGGAAAATCATTAAAAAAGGGATTTGAATATGTTGTGGTTAATATAAGATGATCTGTTTTTAAAGATCTATGTTGCATAATATCATCATAAATAACTAAATTAATTTGAGGATTGGTTTTTAAAATTTTATTTGTGGCCGAAACTCTATCTTCATCAACTACTACTTTTATTCCTGGAAATTTTTTTAAGAATTGATATGGTTCATCTCCAATCATATTTGCACTACTCTTGGAATTTGCCAATAGGAAGCCTTTAGATTTTCTACCATATCCTCGACTTAAAACTGCAATGGATTTCATGGAATGATATTTTGACAGTAAATAATCAACAACTATAGACTTTCCTGTTCCTCCTAAAGAAAGGTTTCCAATACCAATTGTAGAAATTGGAAAACGTGATACTTTAAAAAGATCAATATTAAATAGTCCATTTCTAACCCATAATATTAATCCATATAAAATTGCAAATGGAAATAGTAATTTTCGAATCAATTTCATCGCCTAAAAGATAATACTATATTTGTAGATTATAGTTTAAAAATGCAAATTCAAAAATTTATTAATAGTATCAATGAATGGGCTCCTAAAGCTTATGCTGAAGATTTTGATAATGTTGGTTTAATAGTAGGAAATCCAAATGAAAAATTAAAGGGAGTACTAATTAGCTTAGATACAACGGAGGAAGTTTTAAATGAAGCTATTAAAAAGAAATGCAATCTAATTGTAAGTTTTCATCCAATTATTTTTTCAGGTTTAAAAAAAATAACAACAAGTTCTTATGTTGAAAAAATAGTTTTAAAAGCAATTGAAAATAAGTTGTCTATTTATGCAATTCACACATCATTAGATAATCATAGGCAAGGAGTAAATTATGTTATATCTAAAAGATTAAAACTAAAAAGCTCAAAAATTCTTATTCCAAAAAAAGATAATAATATGATTGGCATGGGAAGAATTGGGGACCTAGTAAAACCTTTAAATGAACAAAAATTTTTAAATTTTGTGAAAACACAAATGAACACAAAGCTAATTAGACACAGTAAATTACTTAATAAAAAAATTAAAAAAGTTGCAGTTTTAGGGGGTTCAGGAGCTTTTGCTATTAAAAATTCTATTGAAAAAAAAGCAGATGCATACATAACATCTGACCTAAAATACCATAATTTTTTTGAGGCAAATAATCAGATTCTTTTAATAGATATGGGACACTTTGAAAGTGAACAGTTTACAAAAAATTTAATTCATGAATCTCTTATCAAAAAATTTCCTAATTTTGCCATCATTTTATCAAGCACAGTCACTAATCCAGTAAACTATTATTAATATGGCCAAGAATAAAGAGATTTCAGTAGAAACAAAACTTAGATCTTTATTTGATCTACAATTAATAGATTCAAGAATTGATCAAATAAGAAGCGTAAGGGGTGAACTTCCTCTTGAGGTTGAAGATCTTGAAAACGAAATAAAAGGTCTTACAAATCGTTTTGATCAATTTAATTCTGAAATTAAAGACTTTCAAGATCAAATTGCTGTTCAAAAAAATAATATTGAAATTGCTAAACAAGCCTATAAAAAATATGAATCCGATCTTAAAAATGTTAGAAATAATAGAGAGTATAATTCAATTCAAAAAGAACAAGAATATCAAAAGTTAGAAATAGAATTATGTGAAAAAAAGATTAAAGAATTTGAAACTAAATCTGAACAAAAACAGTTAACAATTGATGAACTTAAAATTAAATTAGATCAACGTAATGATCATTTAAAAGCTAAAAATGAAGAATTGAACTCGATAATGAGTGAAACTGAAAAAGAAGAAAAAATGCTTCTTAAAAAATCTAAAGAATTTTCTAAAGATATTGAAGAGAATTTGATAATTTCCTATAATAAAATTAGGTCAAGTGTAAAAAATGGATTAGCTATCGTTCCGATTGAGCGGGGAGCTTCAGGAGGTTCATATTTTTCAATTCCACCTCAAACTCAAATGGAAATTGCCTCACGTCAAAAAATTATAAAAGATGAGCATAGTGGAAGAATTTTAGTTGATGAAAAACTAGCAGATGAAGAAAGAGAAAAAATGTCATCAATAATTAAAAAATCTAAATCTTAAAAAACTTATCTTTTATAATCAACCTAATTGATTAAATATTATTTTTTTCAGTATCAAGTTCAGGTGAAATTTTAATAATTTTTTTTCTTATGACTCTTTCATCTGATTGATCATATGGAATATTGTTATCATTTTTAAATTGAAAAATTTCAATTTTATTAGCCCCCTTTCCTATCCTTTTATAAATAATGCTATCAATTGACTCTTTTATATCTTTAGGGATTAAATCATCCAAGATAGATCCAGTCTTATTATCTCCTCGTTTAATTCTTCTAAGTAGATCCTTTTTAAAACTTTCTTCAGCATTATATAGTTCAAAAAGTTGTTTGTTTGAAATAATTTTTGAAAATCTTTTTACATATTTGATTTTTAAATCTAAATATCTTTGATCAAGATTAAAAAAATCACTTATTATTTTACCTAAATCTTCATCATTCATTGAGGACGCATTGTTTTTATAGTTTTCCATTAATTTTTTCTTATCATCCACTATTGAATTTAACTCAGAAGTATACTGATTGTAGATAGGCCAAAACACCTGAGCTTTATCAGGAGTAAAATTTAATTGATCTGATATAAAAGCTATTTTTCTAGATTTCATTTTTTTGTGCCTTTCATCTTTATTAATTTGATTTTTTTCTTGAGAAAAAATAAACATTGGCAACGTTATTACGATTAATAGTTTTATAATTTTCATTTCATTTTAATTTATTTTATTCTATAATTAAACTAGAGTCAATATTATTATTGATTAAGTATTCTATTTCGTCAGAAAAAACATACTCTTCTTCTTGGAGAAAATCGATAAAAAATTCTTCATCTAATCCTTGAATTTCATAATCGACAAATTCATCATAAAGTTGTTCAGAAGACAAATCATTATCAACTTTTAAATTGTAAATATAATTCCATAAGAAAAAAAACAACACTAAAGACGATACAATTAAAGATGTTGACTTAATTCTTAAATAGTATTTTTGATTAAATTTTAAATTCTCACTCTCAGTCCTGACCTGAATATCATTTTTTAATTTAAAAAAATAGTTTTCAGGTATACTAAAAGGTGTGTGATTACTATATTGCTCTTTATCAGTGTTTTGTTTCATATACTATAAGATAGTTTAATACTTAAAAGGTTTAATTTGATTTTAAAAATTCTTTAATTTTATTTTGAGCATGGTGATAATTAGCCTTCAAAGCACCTATTGAAGTTCCTAAAACATCAGAAATTTCTTCATATTTCATTTTATCAAAATACTTCATATTAAAAGCAATCCTCTGTCTTAAAGGTAGTGAAAGAATAGCTTGTTGTAATTTTTTTTCAGCTTGAGTCCCATCAAAATATATATCAGATTCTAAATTGTTTTTTAAACTAACCGAAACACTGTCTAAAGACTGAAAGAAAAATTTTTTTTTCTTTTTTAAAAAAGATAACGATTCATTTGTTGCTATTCTATAAATCCAAGTGAATATTTTAGATTCACCTTTAAATTTTCTTAAATTTTCAAATACTTTAATGAAGGTATTTTGAGTTACATCATTGCTGTCTTCATGAGAAATAAGAATTTTTCTTATATGCCAATAAGTTTGTTCCTGATACGAATTAATTATATGATTAAAAACATAATCCCTTTTTTCAGGTATTTTCATCATTTCAAGCAACTCCTTATCACTATATTTCATAATCTAAAAAGTGCTAAATGTTTTATATTATTTATTTGACTATTTATTTGCAATGAAGTTTAAATTCAATAATTCCAGAAAGCTATCTCAAATAACTTCCCCCATTTATATCAATTGTTGATCCGGTTGAATGATCAAATTTTCCTGACACCATTAAAGTTACAATTGGTGAAATATCATCAGGCTCTGTAAGTCTTTCCAAAAGAATTCCATTTTTAGCATGATCTTCTCCATATTTATTAATGAAACTTTCTGCCATTTCAGTTTTAACAAATCCAGGAGCAATACTAAATGAAACAACATTATCTTTTTTTCCAAAAGATCTTGCAATAGTTTTAGTTAAAGAAATCAATCCGCCTTTTGAGCATGCATAAGAAATATAGTCTTCTTCTTCTCCTCTAAAAGCAGCTCTTGATGATATATTTATTATCCTAAGTCTTTTATTAATTTCATTTAATCTTTTGTATAAAATAAATTCCTTAAAAATTAAAGCTGGAGCTTTTAAATTTACATTTATTGTTTTTTCAAACATTTCGATCCATTTATTAACACCAATTGAAATATCAGAAGATTCTGCAATACCAGCGTTATTTATTATAGAATCTGGGAAAGAAATTTTGTTTATTGTTTCATTAAATAATTTAACAACACCTTCTTGATTAGATAAATCAGCTTGAACAATAAAAGATTCAGTATCATAATTAGTTAAAAGCTTCTGAAGAGGTTTCTTGTTTTTATTGCAATGTAAAATTAATGTATGATTTTGCTTGAGTAAATCTTTTGCTATTTGATATCCAATACCCCTTGAGGATCCCGTAATTAATATTTTCATAAGAATCTAGTTTAGATTAAATTTATAATATTATATGATTAGCACATAACTAAATACTTAAATAAATGATAAATATTGAAAAAGTAAGGAGCAACTTTCCCTCATTATCATTAAAAGATAAGAATGGTAATCAAGTCATATACCTTGACGGTCCTGGAGGAACTCAGGTTCCATCAAATGTAATTGATGCTATTTCTAATTACTATAAGAAATATAATTCAAACACTCATGGAGAATTTAAAAGCAGCAAAGAGACTGATGAAATTATGGATTCTATGAGAGAAAAGATCTCACAATTTTTAGGAGCAAAAAATAAAGGTTGTATATCAATAGGACAAAATATGACAACCTTAAGCTTTAGTTTAGCAAGAGCTTTATCAAATAAATTTCAAAAAGGAGATGAAGTAATTATCACTGAGTTAGATCATGAGGCAAATCGTGGACCATGGGAAACTCTTAAAAATTATGGAATTAAATTAGTTGAGGTTGCTCTTATGAATGATGGCACTTTAGATTATGATGATTTCAGAAAGAAAATCAATAAAAAAACTGTTTTAATAGCAATGGGTATGTCTTCAAATGCTTTGGGAACTGTAAATGATTTTAATATGATTAGAAAAATCTCTTCTAAATACAATTCATTATTATTATTAGATGCAGTTCATTACGCTCCACATTTTTCTATTGATGTTAAATCGATAGATTGTGATTTTTTACTTTGTTCTGCATATAAATTTTATGGACCTCATCTTGGTTTTTTATATTGTAAACCAAATCTTATGAATACCCTTGATACTGAAAGATTATTAGTTCAAGATCAATTAGCTCCCTATAAAATTGAAACTGGAACCCTGAATCATGCTGCATGTAATGGTGTTTCTGCAGCAATAGATTTTATTTCTTTAATTGGGAGCGGAAGCTCCTATAGAGAAAAATTAGTATCTGCCTATAAAAAAATTAGTAATCATGAATATAAATTAGCATCAAATCTATATTCACAATTAAAATCACTTAATGATATAAAGGTTATTGGCCAAGATTTTTCTGATAAAAACAGAACACCAACTGTATCATTTATTCATAAAAGGTATTCAGCAAATGAAATTTGTAAAAAACTTGCAGAGTCAAATATTTGCGGTTGGGATGGACATTTTTATGCTTTAAAAGCAATTCAAAAATTAAATTTAGAAAAAATTGGAGGTGTTACCAGATTAGGAGTTTCAATATATAATAATATAGAAGAAATAAACAGAACAGTTAAAGTTATCTCAAAAATGTGATTGTAACAATTATTGATTGTAACCCCAATATTTTCAATATATATGATTAATTTTAAATAGAAAAAATAAATATATCTATGATCAGAAAGTTTTTTGAATTTTTTTATATAATAATCTTTTTTTTACTAATAGGGTGCTCACCTAAAGAGAAATATTCTAAAGAAATAATTCAAGTAGATAAGCTTGTTTTGTATACTCTCAAAACAAATAATTTACCAGGAATTTCAGTGACAATTCTTAAAAATGGAAAAAATATTTATTCTAAAGGTTTTGGCTATTCAGATATAAATAAAAAAATAAAAATTTTACCATCGAAGACTAGATTTAGAATTGGAAGCTTTTCTAAAACGTTAGCTGCTTCTGCTTTAATGAGATTAGTTGAAGAAGAAAAAATAGACCTAGATGTTAGTATCTACAATTATGTTCCGGATTATCCAAAAAAGAGATGGGAATTTACATCAAGACAAATTGCTGGACATCTTTCTGGAATAAGAAGTTATAAAAACAATGAAATGATGATAAATAAAAACTTTTCAAGTGTTAAAGATGCATTAAGTGTTTTTAAGTTGGATTCCCTTCTACATGAGCCGGGTACAAAATATCATTATTCTACACATGCATGGACACTACTTAGTGTAATTATTGAAAATTCATCTGATCAGCCATTTCTAGATTATATGCAAACAAATGTTTTTGATTTACTTGATATGAAAAATACACATGCAGAAAATAAAAATTTAACAGATATAGAAAAAGTTAATTATTATGTCCTAGATTCAACAAAAACACTAATTATTGCTCCTGAAGTTAATAATAGCTGGAAATGGGCTGGAGGAGGTTTTATATCAACTACAGAGGATGTTGCAAAATTTCTTTTAGCTCATTCCAATTATGAATATCTCACCAAAAAAAGTATAAATGAGCTGATTACTCCTCAAAAAAATATATATGGAGAGAGCACTAGCTATGGCTTGGGTTGGCGAACACGTTATGATAAAAAAAACAATACTCTGATTGGGCATACTGGAGGCTCAATAGGAGGTACAACTTATGCTTTTATGGCGCCTCATTCAAATACAATAGTGGTCATGACAACCAATTTATCAGATGCTAGTTTTGGAAATTTACCAAATGAATTATTTGAACTATTTGATTTCTAATATTTAAATTAGAGTTAGTTTAGAAAAAAAAAGGATTAATGGAACAAAGTTACAATAAGGAGTTAATATTTAGAAAGGCAACACAGGGTGATATACCGAATATAGTAAAAATGTTAGCCGATGATGAACTTGGTTCCAAAAGAGAAGATTATAAAGTTCCATTACCAAAGAG
>MDSX01084745.1_pt1 | contig 11448 bp, 9 predicted proteins | sample 811141 | NCBI WGS metagenome assembly MDSX01 (sample SAMN05326642, study PRJNA326480) | marine metagenome | isolation source: seawater | place: Atlantic Ocean: South East | collected 2010
TGTTGTTTTTGTATTGTTTGCAACCATCAAAATGCCACACTTTAAAGATCAAAAAGGACTCCCAAGTATAAGCAATACCTTTTCTATATTATTTAAAGACAAAAATTATGTGTTAGGAATTTTAGCACAATTTTTAAACGTAGGTGCGATGATTATGTGTTGGACGTATATTTATCAATATGCGGAAGCTATTGAGATTAACAGTGTGACCACTGGCTATTATCAAATGTCAGCCTTTGTGTTGTTCACCATTGGTCGCGCCATGGGGACCTATTTGTTGCGGTTTGTGAGTTCTGGAAAACTCTTAATGTATTTTTCATTATTGGCAATGGCATTTATCTTTGGAGCCGTTTTTATGACTGGTATTGAAGGTCTTTACAGCCTTGTTGGTGTTTCGTTTTGTATGTCGTTAATGTTTCCAACTATTTATGGGATTGCTCTTGAGAATTTAACAGAAGAACAGTCTAAAATTGGATCTGCGGGATTGGTTATGGCTATTGTAGGTAGCGCCCTTTTACCAAAGCTGCAGGGTCTAATTATTGATATTGGGGGGAGCGGTGTGAAAGACGTACTAATCTTAGGCGTCCCAGAAGTAAATATTTCATTTATACTTCCGCTTGCCTGTTTTTTTTATATCGCGTGTTTTGGCTTTCGAGTTTTCAAAAATAAATCTGTCTAAGCTGTTTTATTAGCTAAATCTTTTTTGATTACAAACTAAATATTATGATAAAAAAGTAAATCAAAAATTTCAAGCTTTCGTTAGTATAGGTCGCGCCAAGCCTAAGTTTAATAAGTGGAGGTTATTTTAGAAATTTATTAAAATTTCACTGGTTGTATTTTACCTTTCTTAAAATACGCATACTTTTCTTATAAAGCACATAAGCCTCTTCGTTGTGGGTATACAGCAGATTTTTAGCAGATTTAAGCCTTGTAATTGCTGCTTCGATACCGTTGAAATAACAAATAAGATATGTGGCAGGAACTTTCTTTAAGTCGCTAATTTGTTCTGAAGTAAGTTTAGCGCCTTGTTTTAGTCGGTCCATAAGAGCGTTGTTTGAATTTAATGTGTGGCGTAATGCTTTTTTGTCGTACTGAGGGGGTGAAAAAAGAAATTCTGAGTCGATATTATATGTCGCATTATTTCCAAAATTGATGGTGGTTTTTTCTAACTTGAAATATGAGTTTTCTCCATCAAGACCAAGATTAACGTACTCTGTAATTTCAAAAGAGTCCTTGTCATATGATATTTCGACGGCGTCTAAAGCAGAATAAAACAATCTAACTTGTTCGTTTATTAGAGCGATATCAACTCTAGAATAGAGCGTTTGGTTTTTAACGCTTTTTCTAAGGCCTGACCAACACATAACAAAATATTCCTTAAATACTTTATATTTCGGATCAAAATCTTCTCTTTGAACCATAAAATCAAATACTCCATCTAAAGTATATTCAATATTGTTTTGAGCATGAGCTTCAATAGCTGTTACAATTTCAGAATTGAAATCGGTTAGTTGGGTAACGCTTTTTTTTGGGATACTCATACTTCCTTCTCTGAAAAAAACAGACCCAATATAGTATTTCCAAATATTCTTTCTTAGCGACGTAATTTCTTTTGTTTCTTTTGGACGAATAGTAACTAACCCAACGACTTTGTCGTTGTTAAGGTGTGGAAATGGGATGTTTTCATATTGAATTATAGGAGGGTGGCTCAAGTATGCATTAACAAGGTTTTGAATCTTGCTATCGTCAAAAAAATCAACTCCTATGATGTGATTGTATTGGTCGTCAATCCCAATAACAATATAAGAATTGTTATTGGGATTGCTATTTGATAGGGCGCAGATATGCTTCAAAAACTTAGCTTTTCCTTCTTTGCTACTAATATTAATTTGTAGCTTTTTATCATAAAAACTGCTCTCGTCATTATGTGCAAGTAAGTTTTTTATAAGAAGTCGCTTATTGATCATCTTTGAGGTGCCTATGTGTTGTTTGTAAATCTAAAAACTATCTGCGTTAAGTTTAGTCTCTTAAAGTTAATAAACAAACAGAGTAAATGAATTGAAATGAATTGAAGTTTTAACCATTTGTTAACAAGGTGAACGAAAATATTTTAACAAATTGCAAATTATAACTTATCAGATCAATAATTAGTTAAACTAAACATCGTAATGGAGGGAGATAAAAACGGGGTTGATATTCAATCAATCAATGAAAAAATTGAAAAAGAAAGTGCCTTTATAGATTTGCTTACGCTTGAAATGAACAAGGTGATTGTTGGGCAAAAACACATGATTGAACGACTGCTTATCGGTCTTCTTGGACAGGGACATATCCTATTAGAGGGGGTTCCTGGTCTTGCCAAAACATTGGCCATTAACACTTTGTCTAAAGCGGTAGCGGGTAGTTTTAGCAGAATTCAGTTTACACCAGATTTACTTCCAGCAGATGTCGTTGGGACTATGATTTATAATATAAAAGCGAATGATTTTAGTATAAAAAAAGGCCCTATTTTTGCAAACTTTGTATTGGCGGATGAAATCAATCGTGCGCCCGCTAAGGTTCAATCTGCTCTTTTGGAGGCAATGCAAGAAAAGCAAGTTACTATTGGAGATGAAACTTTTGTCCTTGATAAGCCATTTCTTGTAATGGCTACTCAAAACCCTGTAGAACAAGAAGGAACCTACCCGCTTCCAGAGGCACAAGTAGACCGATTCATGTTAAAAACAGTCATAGATTACCCAAAAATTGAAGATGAACAGCTTATTGTTAGAGCGAATCTTAAAGGTGATTTTGAAAAAATTAAACCCGTAGTAACTGTTAAACAAATTTTAAAAGCACAGGCAGCTGTTAGGGAGGTTTACATGGACGAAAAAATTGAGAAATATATTTTAGACATTGTCTTTGCTACCCGATATCCAGAAAAATATCGTTTGCCAGAGCTGAAGCCTTTAATTTCTTTCGGAGCTTCACCAAGGGGAAGTATTAATTTAGCTACCGCAGCTAAATGTTATGCTTTTATAAAGCGTCGAGGGTATGTCATACCAGAAGATGTTCGTGCGGTCGTATACGACGTTCTTCGTCACCGAATAGGGATCACTTATGAGGCAGAGGCAGAAAATGTATCCTCAGAAGATATTATTAGTCAAATTGTCAACGTTATTGAGGTTCCTTAGTTGTTGTTGCGTTTATTGTATAGCTTAACCCGTACCTAATTAATAGTGCACTTGTTTAATGGACACCAAGGAATTACTTAAAAAAGTTAGAAAAATAGAAATTAAAACCCGTCGGCTTTCCGACCATGTGTTTGGTGGTGAATACCACTCTACTTTCAAGGGCCGTGGGATGACTTTTTCAGAAGTAAGACAGTATCAATATGGAGACGATGTGCGTAATATTGATTGGAATGTAACGGCCCGCTGTAATGAGCCACACATTAAGGTTTTTGAAGAAGAGCGTGAACTTACACTTATGTTGATGGTGGATGTGTCTGGGTCAAAACTATTTGGGACAGAGTCGCAATTTAAAAATGAAATCGTAACTGAGATTGCAGCAACACTGGCCTTTTCTGCTACACAAAACAATGACAAAATTGGCCTCATTTTGTTTTCTGATCGCATTGAATTGTACATTCCGCCAAAAAAAGGGCGCTCTCATGTGTTAAGAATTATTAGGGAGTTGATTGAATTTGAGCCAAAAAGTAAAAAAACAAACATTGCTAAAGGCTTAAAGTTTCTGTCTAATGTGATGAAAAAGAAAGCAATTGTATTCCTTCTTTCTGACTTTATGTCCAGTGATTATCAACACAATTTAAAAATCGCGTCAGGAAAGCACGATATTACGGGTATAAGAGTTTATGACAAATATGAAGCTGAAATTCCTAATTTAGGTATGATACAAGTTGAGGACCAAGAAACAGGGTCCACTTTTCTTGTTAATACTGCTTCTAAATCCGTTCGTAAGGACTACAAGGCTAGCTACAAAAACAGCGTTGATTACTTTTCAAGCAGTTTTAAAAAATCTGGCTCTGGTACTCTTGATTGCAGGGTAGATGAAAGCTATGTAAAAAAATTATTGGGCTATTTTAAACAACGCGGATAGATTCATGAAATCAGACTCAAATATAACACAGTTCTCAAGCAAAAGCGTCCTTTGGCTGACTTTCTGTATGCTCTTTTCTTTAGCATGTACTAGCCAGGTAACTTCGAGCATCGATTCGACCGCTATAAAAATTGGCGAGGAGTTACGATACAGTATAGAGGTAGACACAGACACTACATCAGTGGTTGTTTTTTCTGAAGAGCAAACGTTTCAACCGCTTGAAATTATTAATAGTTACCCTGTAGACAGCACGAAAAAAGAGAGTTATTACAGGTTAACTAAAACGTACGGGCTAACTCAGTTTGATTCTGGAGTCTATGTGATTCCGAAACAAAAAATTGTAATTGGTGACAAAATATTTTACACAGACTCGCTAAAGGTTCAGGTAAATCCAGTTGTTGTAGACACTACTAAACAAAAACTATTTGACATAAAGCCTATAACGCAAGTTGAAAAAACGCGATCTAATCTTTGGGCTAGAATCGCATTTTTTTTATTAATAACAATAGTCATTACCGGTATAATATATTGGTTTATATGGCGAAAAAAGCCCTTAACTGAAGCTGAGAAAGTTGCTGCACTTCCACCATATGAACGTGCTAGAATTGCTCTTGAGGAGTTAAATGAGGATCACTATTTTGAAAATCAAAAGATTAAGCTCTTTTACTCGGATTTGACCCTTATCCTAAGGCAATATCTTGATGAAAAAGTTTATGACCAATCACTCGAAAGCACAACAGATGAGCTTGTCTTTCGTCTAAAAACTCTCCAAGCTGCTAACCAAATCCATTTAAGTTCGAATACTATTCGAAATATTGAAACCATATTAAAACGTGCCGACTTAGTTAAGTTCGCCAAGTCTAAGCCCGACTTTGAGCTAGCAAAACTAGATAAGAATACAATTGGGCTTGAAATTAAACAAGTGAAAGAGGGTTTGCCCAAGCCTACAGAACAAGAATTGTTGCAGGACATAGCATACCGAAAGGCTATTGAAGATAAACAAAGAAGAAAAAAACAAAGACAGACGGTCTTAAGTTTTCTTGGGGTTTTAATGGTAATGGTTGTCGTTCTTTTTATAAAATACGGGTTTACAAACGTTAAAGATACCGTTCTTAGGAACCCAAGCAAGCTCTTATTAGAAAAAACAGATTGGGTTAAAAGTGAGTATGGAGCACCTGGGATTACGCTATCAACTCCCAATGTTTTGGAGCGTCAAACTATTGAGGGCTCTGAAAAAGCGAAAGAAAACGTTCGGGTCGTTAGATTTGCATATACTGGGAAAGATGCCCCAATCGATGTGTTTGTAATAAGTTCTAAATATGCCCCACAAAAAGGTCAGGACGGCAAGGAAAAAGAAGTCCCTATTGACGTTTTGGAATCCACTGAAGCTGTTCTAGATCGTTTTGAAAAAGAAGGGTCTAAAAATATTTTTTCACGAAACGAGCAATTTATAACCCCTAACGGTCAAGAGGGTGTTAAAACTTATGGGGCAGCTGAATTTATTATAAATGAGAAACTCACCAAAGGAGAGTATGTTGTTTTAGGTTTTTCTACGCCTAATTTATTACAACAAGTTATTTTAGTTTGGAAAGAAGGCGACGTATACGCCGATCAAATTATGGAACGGATTTTAAGCTCAATTGAGCTTATTACACTAACAGAAGATCAAAAATAATGTTTAAAGGAATCAATTTTACTCAAACAGAATTTCTATGGCTACTTGTAGTGGTTCCTATGTTGGTGTTGTGGTATGTCTTGAAAAACAAAAAGCAAACAGCGCAGCTAAAGGTTTCTAATACAAAAGGCTTCCAAAACAAATCCGTTTGGACAACCGTTAAACATTTACTGTTTAGTCTTCGGCTAATAGCAATAATCCTTACTATATTTGCCCTTGCGCGTCCGCAGACAGCAAATGTTTCTTCAAAAACAAAAACAACTAGGGGAATTGATATTGTTATAGCGATTGATGTATCGGCTAGTATGCTTGCAAAAGACTTAAAGCCAAATCGTCTTGAAGCATTAAAAAATGTCGCTGCGGAGTTCATCAAAGGGCGGCCAAACGATAGAATTGGCCTTGTGGAATATGCGGGTGAGAGCTACACTAAAACGCCTGTTACGAGTGATAAAAGTGTTGTGCTACAGTCCTTGAAAGGTATAAAGTATAACTCAATCATTACTGGGGGCACAGCAATAGGCATGGGGCTAGCAACAGCTGTGAACAGAATAAAAGACAGCCAGGCTAAAAGCAAAATAATTATCTTATTAACAGACGGGGTCAACAACGCGGGTTTTATAGATCCTCAAACTGCTAGCGAGCTTGCCTTAGAATATGGAATTAAAACATACACTATTGGGCTTGGCACAAACGGAATGGCATTGTCTCCCGTAGCGCTCAAAAACGGATTGTTTCAGTATGGACGAATACAAGTAGAGATTGACGAGGTGTTATTAAAAGAAATTGCTGAAGTAACTGGGGGTAAGTATTTTAGAGCCACAAATAATCGCAAATTAAAAGAAATATATAAAGAAATTGATGGACTCGAGAAAACAGAAGTAGAGGAGTTCAAGTTTTATAGTTATGAAGAAAAATTTAGGCCTTTAGTCGTGCTGGCTTTAGGACTGTTACTCATTGAGTTTTTGCTAAGATTCACCTTATTTAGAAGTTTTATTTAATGTATCAATTAGAAGAAAAAATATGGTTTTGGGCCTTCATTATTGTCCCGTTGATGTTAGTGGTTTTTCTGTGGACTTTTTTATGGAAAAAAAGAACTCAGAAGTCTTTTGGCAGCACCATTGTTCTGAAGAGGCTGAGTCCTAATGTATCCTTTTTTAAGTCAGTCCTTAAGCTAATTGTTCTCTGTTTGGCGGTTAGTTTTTTGGTGATTGGGTTAATAAACCCGAAGATTGGTACAAAACTTGAAACCATAAAAAGAGAAGGGGTTGATATTGTTTTTGCTATTGATGTTTCTAAAAGCATGCTAGCTGAAGATGTGGCTCCTAATCGTTTAGAAAAATCTAAACAGCTTGTTACACAAATCATTAATAATTTAGCAAGTGATCGTGTTGGAATTATTGCCTATGCTGGAAAAGCTTTTCCGCAGCTACCAATAACAACTGACTATGCTTCTGCCAAAATGTTTCTGCAAAGCATGAACACGGATATGTTATCCTCACAGGGGACGGCAATAAATGACGCGATTCAATTATCACGGAATTATTTTGACGACGAAGAACAAACAAACAGGGTTTTGATAATACTCTCTGACGGAGAAGACCATAACGATTTAAGTGTTGAGGTTGCAGGAGCGGCCTCTGAAGAAGGAATAAAAATTTATACCATTGGAGTTGGAAGTGAGAAAGGTGGGCCTATCCCCTTAAAAAGAAATGGTGTAGTCATGAGCTATAAAAAAGACCAAAACAACGAGACGGTCATTACAAGGTTAAATGAGAAAACGTTGAGGTTGATTGCAGACGGGGCTAAAGGAAGCTATATCTTTGGAAACCAAACAAGTGTTGTGGTTGAACAAATAAAAGATGTTTTAAATAAAATGGACAAAAAAGAGTTTGAAGCAAAAGAGTTTTCGGAATATAAAGATCAGTTTCAATGGTTTTTAGGGTTCGGTCTGTTTTTCATGATTATAGACGTCTTGTTGTTAGAACGAAAAACAGCTTGGTTAAAGCGTCTTAATTTATTTAACGAAAACCTATGAGTTTATTCAAAAACATAATGGTCTCTTTAAAAAGCATGTGCAAACATCATTTTTACATTAATAACTTCGTTCTGATTTTGTTTGTCGTGGTAAGCGGAAGCGCACAAGAACAAGAAGAAGAGCTCTCTTTATCAAATAATTATATTTTTGAGGGAAATTCCATCGTTAGTGATAACTTTATCGAGGCAGAAAAAAAATACCGTTTAGGGGTTTCTGCGAAACAAAACAATAGTGTAGGTTCCTACAATCTTGGAAATGCCTACTATAAATCTGAATTATACGATGAAGCAATGCTTCGGCATCTAGAGGCGGTTAAAAACAGCACCTCAAAATTAGAAAAGCATAAGGCATACCACAATATTGGAAACTCGCTTATGCAGCAGAAACGCTGTAAGGATGCAGTATCCGCTTATAAAAATGCACTAAGAAATAGCCCATCAGATGATGAAAGTCGTTATAATTTAGCGCTCGCAAAAGAATGTGTGAAAGAACAAGGAAATGGCGATGGTGAAGGAGAGAATAAAGACAAGGATAAAGACAAGGATAAAAATAAAGATGACAAGGAAAATAGCGACGACAAAAAAGACAACAAGGAAAAAAACAAAGACAAAGCAGATGAAGATAAGGACGAAAAAAAAGGAGACGAAAAAGAAGATGAAGACGGAAAACCTAAAAACGGTGACGGAGATCAAAAAGATAAGGACCCAAACAAGGACAAAGGAAAACCAAGGCCTCAGCCTGGAAAAATGTCTCCACAACAAGTAAAAAACCTACTTGAAGCAATGAATAACGAAGAAAAAAAGGTACAAGATAAAATGAATGCCTCCAAAACAAAAGGAGTTAAAGTTCAAACCGAAAAGGACTGGTAAAATGAAAATAAAAGCACTTATCTTTTCTTTCTTTATGTTTGGGTTCCTGTCAGCTCAAGTGTCTTTTAATACAAAAGTTAGTAAGAGACAGCTCGGCATTAATGAGCGCCTTCGTGTTGACTTTACAATGAACAAAGATGGGGACGAGTTTAACCCTCCTGGATTTGAAAACTTCAGTATTGTTGGCGGACCTAGTCAGTCAATAAACAATTCTTGGGTAAATGGTGTTCGATCGTTTTCAAAAACCTACAGTTATTTTTTAGCTCCTAAAAAAAGAGGTCAATTTACTATAGGCCAAGCAACTATTGAAATTGATGGTGAGGTCTACAAAACACTTCCAATAAAAATAACGGTTAGCGCGGCCATAAACAAGCCTAAAGACCCCAATGACCCAAATTACATTGCTTCTGAAAAAATACATCTTGTTGCTGAGGTTTCAAACTCAAGTCCGTATTTAAATGAAGCAATAACAGTAGTGTATAAGTTGTATGTCGCTCAGGAGGTTGGGGTTAGAAACTCACGAGAAATAGACAAGCCTCGTTATAATGATTTTTGGAGTCAAGACATCGATGTGGAAGGCCTGGGGGTTCAGCAAGGTACATATAAAGGAGAAGATTACCTTTATGTAATTATTAAAAAAATAGTTTTATATCCTCAAAAAACAGGGCGATTAAATATAGAGCCTTTGTCACTTGATGTAACTGTTGAGGTTCCGTCTAACAGGCGTGATGTATTTGGTAGGTCTTATATGAACAGTGTTAACAGAAGGGTCTCCGCTGGCAATAGGGCTATTAATGTGATGCCACTTCCTGAAAAAGACAAGCCAGAAAATTTTTCTGGGGCGGTTGGGTCTTTCGATTTTAAACTAACAACAAACAAAAAAGAGCTGAAAACTTCTGAGGCTTTTGAAGTTCGTTTAGAGGTCTCTGGTGTCGGAAACTTAAAGCTTTTTAGAGTTCCGAAGTTAATACTGCCGAGTGCATTAGAAGTTTATGAGCCGGAACACACTGAAAAGGTGTCAATGCTTGCTTCTGGAATGAGGGGGAGAATAACCGACTCCTACACGGTCGTACCCAACGGCACGGGGAATTACCCCATTCCTAGTGTTTCTTTTTCTTATTTTGACCTAAAAACTAAACGCTATAAAACCGTCGACTCTAAGCGGTTAATTATATCTGTTGATGCTGGTCCGGGACTAAGCTCTAAAGCAGAAAACAAAGGTTTAATCAAATCGAATGAAAACATTATCTCCTCTAGCTCAAACCAATTCCGACCGTTTAAAACAACTGCTAACTTTACAGCTATCAAGTCTAAACCCTTTTTTAAATCTAAGCTGTTTTGGGTATTGCTCTTGGGTCCTTTTTTACTGATTCCTGTTTTTTTGTTTGTAATAAAGCGCCGGTCCGCAAGAGCGTTAGACGTTACTGGAAATAAAATTAAAAAAGCAAATAGATTAGCGCGGAAATACCTCGGAGAAGCTAAAAGATATTTGGGCAAAAAAGAACAATTTTACAATGCCTTAGAGCGTGCTCTGCACAATTATTTAAAATCAAAATTACTTATAGAAACTAGCGATTTTAATAAAGATAAAATCAGTGAATTATTAGCTGAAAAGCATGTGGATCTCTCAGTTTTAAAGGGGTTTGTTTCTGTTTTAACTTCTTGTGAAATCGCAAGGTACACGCCGCTTTCGAACGTTGATATGGAAAATGATTACGAAAAAGCCGCGCAGATAATTACTGCGCTGGATAAACAATTAAAATAAAACAATGAAGCATTTTCTTATTTTCTGGACGGTTAGCTTGATTGGTTTTTCTCAAGTAAACGAGGCTTTTGATAAAGCAAATCAATTATATAATTCTGGTGATTATCAAAAAGCCGCTTCAAAATACAAGTCAATCTTGTTGACGAACCAACACTCAGCGGCATTGTATTACAATCTTGCAAATTGCTATTACAAATTAAATGAAATTGCGTTTTGTATTTATTATTATGAGAAAGCGCTTTTAATTGAGCCCACCAACAAAGACATTGCAACCAATTTAGGTTTTGCTCAAAAAATGACCATTGATTCTATTCAAGAAGTTCCTGTAAACAGACTTTCAAAGCTGTTTTCTAAAATACTAAATAGCCTTAGTGTTGATGGATGGGCGGTAAGGTGTGTTGGACTGGTGTCTTTACTTGTAGTGCTCTTTTTGTGTTATTTCCTTTCTTATTCTGAATCAAAAAAAAGAATCTTTTTCGTGTCAAGCAACCTTGTTTTGCTTCTATTAATAAGCGCACTTTTTTTATTGTTTAAAAAAGATAGACTTGAGAAGTCCTTGCGGCCTGCAATCATTTTTGCGAAAGAAATTGAAGCTAGGATGGAGCCAAATCTTAGGGCCGGAACAGTGTTCACCTTACATGAGGGCACCAAGGTTTTAGTGATTGAAAACTACGGAGATAATTGGTCAAAAATAAAGCTGCTAAATGGCGAAATGGGCTGGATTACTAGCTCTAAACTTAAAGAGCTTTAATTCATAGTGTCTTTCACTTTTTTCTTTCTTCTTGTTATTTGTTATATATTTACCTATGACCTTTTACAAAGCGCCTGTTTATAAATTACTTTCTTTGCTCCTCTCGGTGTCTTTTCTGTTAGTTTTGGTGATGCCAACATTTGAGCTTTTAATCTCAAAGTACGAGCCTGCTTCTGTTCATACAACAATGGAAAAAGAGGGCGAAAATAAAGAGTCACAAGACGCCAGAGAGTTTTTTGAGCTTGATTTTGATAA
>MDSX01090810.1_pt1 | contig 11447 bp, 8 predicted proteins | sample 811141 | NCBI WGS metagenome assembly MDSX01 (sample SAMN05326642, study PRJNA326480) | marine metagenome | isolation source: seawater | place: Atlantic Ocean: South East | collected 2010
ACCAAGATATCGATGCGGCCAAACGCATCAAGCGCGGATTGGATAATGCTTTGCGCGCCATCGGGATCCGATACTGATGCCTTATTAGCGACCGCCTCGGCACCCATCGCTTGAAGCTCTGCCACCACTTGATCAGCTGCGTCACCCGCGCCACTCCCGTCAACGCTACCGCCAAGATCATTCACAACGACCTTGGCACCCCGCTTGGCGTATTCAATCGCATGCGATCGACCCAAACCGTTGCCAGCGCCTGTGATCACAACAACTTTATTTTCAAACTCACTATTTCCAATAATTGGCATCCTGTGTCTCCTCAATTTGACCCCGGAAGATTATCACGAACCGGGCCCGCCGTTGCGATTTGGACCCGTTGGTTGCGATTGTTTTTCCACTACTATCTGAGTGCGACACCGATGGTCAATCCCCCACCATCTCGCTAAAAATTGCCGCGGGGTCTTGAGTTAACCGCTTGGCCTCAGCAATTGGGTTCTTATCAACCCAACTAAGGTCCATCTTTTCGGTAAGGTGACGCTTGGTGTATCCGTGATCTGGTAAACCAGTGCACTACTCTGGATTGCTTACGTCATCGATGACATCAAAGTTATGCGGACTAAGAGCCAGCCCATGCCTAAAAATGTGCTGGCTGCAGATTCGCAAGTCACGAAAATTACTGTAGGATTTGCCACCAAGCTGCCTTGCAATGACTTGAACGACACATCGCAAGGCCAGACCTCACTAAGGAGCCCATCATGGCGCAGCAGCAAAACCCATCTACTATTGAAGCCATGCCTAGCGCCGCTGGCGTTGAGCAAGTCAATCCTATCCCCCCAGCGGCTGAGGTTCCGATCGCCGATATCCTGCCGGTCAACCCGAGACTGTTTAGCGAGAACCGCTGGGAAGAATACTTCGACCGTTTGCGAGCCGAGGATCCCGTCCATTTCAATGAGACCGACCTCGCCGGTCGTTTCTGGTCTCTTACCCGTTATGAGGACATCAAGCAGGTTGATTCGGACTGGGAAACGTTCTCATCCGCTAACGGTATTACCTTGGGTTTCCCCGTTGGAACCGAGTTACCGGAAGGCGCGCTCAATATTTCAACCTTTATCGCCATGGACCCACCAACCCACGATGTTCAACGCAAAACCGTCACGGGGTCCGTTGCCCCAAAAAATCTAGTCAATCTAGAGCCCCTGATTCGTTCGCGTACTCAGGAAATTCTAGATAGCCTGCCAGAAAACGAGCCATTCGATTGGGTGGATACCGTGTCGATTGAACTGACCACGATGATGCTGGCAACCTTATTTGATTTTCCGTTCGAAGACCGCCGAAAATTAACGCGCTGGTCTGACATTACTTTTGCCATACCACAACCGGGCGGCATTATTGAATCAATGGAACAACGGCGAGAAGAACTATTGGAGTGCCTGGCTTATTTTAATCGTCTTAAAGACGAGCGCACTCAAAACCCAGGCGACGATCTCGTTTCGATGCTGGCACATGGAGCTGAGACTAAGGATATGCCCCCGCTTGAATATCTTGGTAATTTACTGTTGTTGATTGTGGGCGGTAATGACACCACACGAAACACGATGTCGGGCAGCGTTTATGCCCTCAACAAATTTCCAGAACAGCTGAAGAAACTCAAACAAAACCCCGCCCTGATTCCCAACATGGTGGCCGAAGTCATACGCTGGCAAACGCCGCTGGCCTACATGCGTCGAACCGCCAATAAGGATTGCACCCTTGGCGGAAAATCGATTTTGGCAGGGGATCAACTGCTGATGTGGTATGCGTCAGGCAATCGGGACGCCAGTGTTTTTTCAGCACCAGAGCGACTCGACATCGAGCGCAGCAATGCGCGCCAACATCTTTCCTTTGGCTTCGGTATCCATCGCTGCATGGGCAATCGGCTAGCAGAACTTCAGCTGCGCATACTCTGGGAAGAAATTTTAGCCCGGTTTGAGACGATAGAAGTTCTCGCCGAGCCGACTCGTACGCTGTCCTCGTTTGTGAAAGGGTATACCCATCTGCCGGTTCGCGTGGTTCGCAAATAGCGCAGGACCCTATCGACAGGGCGGCAACGCTATAACCGCCGCGCGTCCCCCAAGGCCTCAAAAGATGTCGTGGGGAACCGCGGCTTTTTTTCGAGCGTGCTCTGCCCTACACCAGGGTAAACCCTTCTTGACTGAGCGGCATTGACCGAATGCGTTGACCTGTCGCAGCAAAAATCGCATTCGTGACCGCCGGCGCAAGCGGTGGTAGCGCCGGCTCGCCCAATCCGGTTGATTGGTAATCGCTTTGAACAAAATGAACCTCAATATCAGGTGTTGCACCAATGCGCATCACCTGATATTGATCAAAATTATCCTGATTAATCCGGCCATTGGTCATCGTAATTTGTTGCAACGCCATCGTGCTCAGCCCATCAATGATGGAGCCTTGCACCTGACTGATCGCGCCACTCATATTGATAATGGGCCCAACATCAACCGCAACCGTCACTTTGCCCACTTTAAAATTCTGATTCGCATCAACGTAGACATCAGCGACTTCCGCAATGTGCGCGGCATGACAAAAATAGAAAGCGAGGCCCTGACCCCAGCCTGCCGGCATCGGCTTACCCCAGCCTGCCTTTGTCGCAGCGAGCTGAATCACGTCAATCGCGCGGCCTGTATTCAAAGCATTAATATTGCCATCGCTCAACCAACGGCGCTCACCCATCAATTCAACCAAAAACTCGACATGGTCTCGCCCCGCCAGCACCGAAAGTTCATGCAAGAAACTTTGCTCAACAAACGCGTTCGTATTCGCGCCCGGCGCACGCCAGGCCCCACAATGTGTCTTAATATCGATCAAGCTTTGAGTGACCCGGGCATTGGGCAATGCGGTCATAGAGAATTCGTTGCCCCACAAACCCGAACCGATAACGGCTTTCCCCTGATGGGCGAAGCCAATGTAGTGTTGATCCCACGCAACCAATTTGCCTTCAGGACTGACCGCCGCCTTCATGTTTTCAAAGCCGCCCACTCGAAAGAAGTCTTGGTGGATGTCGTCGGTTCGAGTCCAGGTCAGCTTTACAGGACCCTCGGTCCGCGCCGCGATCGCCATCGCCTCAGCCACAAAATCATGGACCGCGCGCCGGCCAAAGCCGCCGCCCATTCGGGTCATATTCACCGTGACTTGCGCTTCAGAAAGACCCAACAAGTTTTTTGCAATCTCTTTGACCTGTCCCGGGAACTGACTCGGCACCCAAACTTCCATTCGTGCCGCAGTGCTTGTCGTGCCAGCTCTGTAATGAACCGTACAATTCATCGGTTCCATGCAGACGTGCGCGACATAGGGAAATTCATAGAAGGCTTCTAGCACCTTGTTATCGGGGTCAGCCAAAGGCGTCTCTACCGGGTGATCTCGTTTAACCTCACCCCCTGAGGTTCCTGCAAGCCTTTGCGCCTCGATTTTCATCTCTGGCCAGCTGTCGGTCGACGCCTCAGACTCATCCCAAACGACCAACAGCTGGGACTTGGCGTTCAGCACCGACCAAGTGTCTTCACCCACAATTGCGACACCCCCTTGCAATGCGGCGAGGCCATCCAAAAACGACATGCTGGATTGACCAGTGCGCGCATCCGGCGCCAGGATGAAGGCATCTAAGACACCCGGCAAAGCTCGAATCGCTTGCTCATTAAAACTGATCGCCGTGCCGCCCAATCGCGGACACCGCGCATAGGCCGCGTAACGCATATTAGGCACGTCGACATCAATTCCAAATTTCGACTGCCCGAGCACGATCCCAAGGTTATCGACACCACCCACGGCCGTACCAATAATGGTGTAGGCTTTGGGGTCTTTAAACGAAAGCGTCGCTGGGTCCGGTACTGGCTGGCGCACTGCCAGCGCGGCCAGCGCACCAAAGCTTAAGCGCTCGCCCGACAGATGGATCACTTGGCTGTCTTTGGCCTCAAGTTCAGCGCGATCTACCTCTAAGGCCTCAGATGCCGCCCCAATCAACATCTCTCTTGCCGAGGCCCCCATCGTCCGCATCGAATCAAAATTTCTTGGGATCGAGGTTGAGCCGCCCGCCCCTTGCAGGCCATAACGCGCCGAATCGACATCCGCGGTCAGAACGGTGACATCATCCCAACTCGCGCCCATCTCTTCAGCGATAATCATCGGTAAGGCTGTTTTAATGCCTTGACCCATCTCAGGCACCGAGGAGTAGATCGTAATTTCGCCCGAGGATGAAATTTGTACCCAGGCGTTGAGTTCTTTCGAACCAACCAAGGTTCCGAGCGCTTCGCCGTGCGCGGTTCCGCTGAGCGTTATTTCCAGCATTAAGCCGCCCGATGTAAGCGCTGAGGCTTTTAAAAAATGCCGTCGCGTTAGCACGTTATTCATGCTTCAGCCTCCCCTTCAACACTATTGCTTCCTGCAGCTGTATGAATCGCGCGCCGAATACGAACATAAGTACCACATCGGCAATAGTTGCCTGCCATTGCAGTATCGATGTCGGCATCCGTTGGCCTTGGGTTCACTGCCAGCATCGCCGCGGCACTCATGATTTGTCCGGCCTGACAATAACCGCATTGGGGCACGTCGTGTTCGATCCATGCGGACTGCAGGGGATGCAACAACCCATTCTTAGCCAAACCTTCGATGGTTGTAATCGGGCCACTCACCCCGCTAATGGGTAAAACGCACGATCGAACTGCGGCGCCATTGATATGAACGGTGCAAGCGCCGCACTGCGCAATGCCGCAACCGTACTTCGTGCCTTTCAACTTTAATTGATCCCTCAAGATCCATAACAACGGTTTATCGGGCTCCGAGGTCGTCGTGTGCGACTCGCCGTTGACTATGAGTTGATATGTTTGCATCCCGTACTCCTGCTTCAACCTATCTAATTTTCAAATTTAAGGCCACCGTTTAATGCGAAACGCTTGCACCGCTGGTTAGACTTTCATTACGCTCAAAATACTTAGGGGCGCAAAGAAAAGCAGCAGGCGCAATCGTATCGCTGCAGCACCCTATCACAGTAAGGTTCTGCCTCGCCAGATGCAGGCGGCGGTTTCAGCGACACGTCATCACGCAAGCCTATATTTAGGCGCGACGCCCACCTATCGGTGCGGATCAGGGAGTTGCCTACGCCTTGAAGAGTCCACCCCGACCTGAGGCAACTGTTGAATCTGAGATCCATCGCCAATTCAATGGATCTAGCCAAGCGATCGCTGATTATACGGAGATGCTCAAGATTGCACGCGGCCGTACAAGATCGAGACGGCCTTGCAAGAAGCTTTTCTCGTTCGGCAGTTTCATAACGTTGTTTTAGCCGTGAGCCCGCAACCAAGGCCCTTGCTTGCGGGCTAAATCGATCGCCTGATCGCATCGGAAGCGCGGCGGTAATCGAATCAGAACCTATGGTCCGAACTGAATATCGACCCAGTCAGCCTACATCTCAAGCTTTGGTTAAGTCTTATACCGGGTTTCAAGGACAACAACGCGACGCGGGCTGGCCTGCGTATCAGCAAACCGATTTACGTCCTCGGCGATCAACCGCGCACCGGCCTTCGTTGCAAAAAACCGGGTTTCAAGATCCTCAATAGACTCAAAGCCGCACAGTGCAAAGCCGTCCCAAGCAGGCCCTTTAAACCGGTGCAGCACGCTCAACTGTGTGTAATTGCTCATCGCCAGATGAATCGATAATGCTAGGGGCGCATGCTCGTCACGCCAATGTTCATCAGCCGCATCATGACCTAACTTCGGGTTTGCCACCATGGTAAAAACCCCTATTGCCCCCGGTTGTGGCCCAACAGGAATCAAAGTATCTCTTGCCTTCATCACACGCCGATCCACCCGGTACGCGCCAACATCCGCAACCGATAAGAGCGCCGTTACATCTAAAAGATTTGTGCACAGAAGCGCAGCAAAGGGTTCATGGTGCAGCCGGTCCTTTACGTCCTCATACAAACAGCCGCCATAGCCTTCCGCAGCTTGCCTTGCCGCCCGTTTGTTGCTGAATGCGAAACACAATTCTACGGTCATAATCTGCATCCTAACCGTCACTTAAAAATTAGCAATGGCGAGGGTGCTTGATTTTCAAACTGCCCAGCACGCGCGCCTCAGAACCGTGTATCGACGACACCTGCCGAACGTGCAAATTGTTAGAGCAAGAGTCGAAAATCAATAGCAAGCGCTTTGAACATCGCAAGCCAATATCGGCCCAGGGAGCCAGTCACTGGCGGATTAAAACAGGGCCAAATAGATTCAATCGCTCTCAGTGTACCGAAAAAGCCACTGGCTTAATCTGCCATTGGCGGTAAGTCATCGCGGGCTCAAGCATCGCCGCAGCACTGATCTACGCTCAAGCGCTGCAGGGCGAAACCTCAATCAGCCTAGCCTATTAAGGCTTCTAACCGATTCGGGCTTGCGCTTAATAGCGCTACCCGAGCTGCCTCGGAGCAGCACTAATGCTGAGCGATCTAGTCATCCCATGGCCGCAGCAGCGCCGAAAGACCTGAGAGAGCCGGCATCCGTGATTCGCCCGTTGCACCCAAGCACAGAAGACGTCGTGCGTGAGAACGGGAAAACGTTTGCTGCGGAAGCTCGGTAAGTCGAGGATTATGCAGGCCGGATGCTCGATCCCGTATCAAACGGTATTAAAACCCGAGGGGTCGTTGCATCTTACGTAAGACTTCATCACGCAATCTGTCATCAGAATGCGTTTTAGTATGGGTAACCGTCACCGGGCATCTTGGTTCAGGACGCATTCTTAAGGTCAGCAGCACGGCCCAACACGACGCCAAACCGATGCACCCACCGTCGGCATTACAGGCACCCTGCAATGCCTGAGTGTGTCGCTCAGCAAACGCCTTACAAAATGTCTGCACTTGAAAACTGACCCTTCAAAACTGCGCTCAGGATCAGGCGAGATCGCCTTCTTAACCCGAAGTTACGCGTTACTGCGTTACGGGTTTAATGAAAACCACAACCCGTCGGTTCTTCGCCTGATTGATTCGAATCGGTTCACCTTTGGCGGTACGGTTCGGCACTTTTGGCTGTGTATCCGCAAATGAAACCGCCGCCATTTGATTACTTGGAAACCCATCGGATTCAAACAAGTTCAACACATTAATCGCCCTGTCGGATGCCAACTCCCAATTGGAGCGGAACTCAGCTGTACTGATCGGCACATCATCGGTATGGCCCTCAATCCGCATAATGAATTGACCCGTTGGCAATCTTAAGATCGCGGCGTTCAGGCGTTTCAGAGTTTCCTTCATAGCGGGCAGGATCTGCGCGGAGCCAGCGGAGAAAAGCGCGCTGCTGGCAAGTTCTAGCTTTAGACCATCCGGTGTGATCTCGGTTGAAATCTGATCCATCATTTCCTCTGAAATCTCACCCGACAAACTCATTTCCTTAATGGTCGTGTCTAGGTTTCGCTCAAGCTCTTCAAGCAGGTTGACCTCATCGATAATATCTTGCGCAACCTCTTGATTAAACGCTTGCACCATGCTGCTTGCGACTTCGTCGAACTTAGAGGCATCTGGTTTTGATATCGAGAACATCAGCACAAAGAAAACCATTAGAAGCGTCATCATGTCAGCAAAGCTGACATAAAACCCGGTCTCGTCAACCTTTAGCGCCGAATCGTCACCATAACTTAACAACTTCACAACAACAGCATCCTAGGACCCACCTTCTTTTCGCGATTTCCGACGATCCGGCGTCTTGCGCAAGAAACTGTTCAAGTGATCTTGGATCTCCATCGAGCCTTTGTTATTCACGAGCAGCAGAAATGCTTCTGTCATCATAAGGTTTCGCGTTAGCAGCACACGATTTTTTGCGTCCGTTCGCTGCGCCGCCGGCTTAAAAATCAACTGCTGCGCAACTGCCCCGTAAAAAGTCGTAATCAACGCGATCGCCATCGGCTCACCAATTTTGCCCGCAAAATCGTCCAACTGACTCAGCATGCCAACCAATCCTATCAAGGTCCCGATCATTCCGAATGCCGGCGCAAACGTGCCCATAACGGTTAATATTTCCACGGATTTTTTTTCTTGTTCGTACTGATTACTGACAAAGGTTTCTATTTTTGTCCGCAGGTTGTCTTCGGAATACCCCGCATTGAACAAATCGATACTGTTCTGAAGAAACCGGTCACGAGTCATCGAAGATTCTTCAAAGGCCTTCTCCAAGCCTAACTTACCTTCTCGGGCATTAATTTTACCCCAATCGACCACGGTCTGAACTTCTTCCATCATCCTCCCATCATCGATTGAGGACGGCACAATAATTTCACGCATTGCGCCAAGAGCCCTAAACACTTCCTTTCCTTCGAACGAAATCATGGTCGCGGCGAGCGTACCGCCAAATACAATTAAAGCGGCCTCGGGATTTAGAAAAAAAGAAAGCTCGTAATTCTGTAACGCGAACCCAAGTGCTGAAATGGCGATTAGAACCCCAAAAATACTGCCAAAAGAAATTTTCATGAAAGACCACCGACTCTAAATTCGTTATGCGATGCTACCTTTCACGACAGGCTGAGGCGTTTCGAGCGTAAGCTAAATACTGGTAGCGTAAAACCTCGAAATTTATATCAGAATCGGTACAAAAGTTCTCCATGTAGACATTAATTAAACTAAAATGTTGCTAAAAAGCAATAAATGGCTCAATAGACGACTTAATTGATCTATTTTTACTTATAACGCCATACCCCTGGCAGCGCCTTCACAACAAAAGATAATTAGTACGAATCACAATTGCGGCGGTTGGGTGTGGACGCGTTCTGCGCAGACAACGCTCAAGAGTACGTCAACCAGCAGAACTCATCGCACACAGCTCGAACCTCCGTGGAATATCCTGAACTGAACCCTAAACCCGCCCGAACTAAGGTTTTGCAACCAGATCCGAGCCCACTAATTGATATCGTGTTAACCAATCTAGAATTTTTGGGTACTGTACTGCTCGCTCGAAATTGACATGCGATTCAGCGGCAGGGGAAGAGATCATATCAAGGCCTTGCAGACGCCAAACAGCGCCGCGCCCTTTTGGATCTACCGCGCTATGCGCGCGGTCACCAATGACCAAATAGTCGCTATGGTAGGCAAAATTATGGGGTCCTGCCGGGTCTGGTTTGGCAAACAAGTTCCGCCCTAAGTTTGGGTAACGCGCTTCAGACAAAGCAAGATGATAAAGGGTTGGCATGACATCCTTATGCGATGCCACAGAATCGGTAGCGTCCTGTGTGATTTCCAGCTCGTATCGCTTGGGGATATAAAAATAGAGCGGGACTGAAACCTGATGCAGCGCCTCCTGCTCGGTATAGTTCAAGCCCCTAACCGCATGATCCCCTGTGACGACTACAATCGTTTTCTCTTTCAGCGCAGTCTCTTTGATTTCCGCCAAAAAATAACCGAGCTGATCATTGGTATAACGAAAGGTTTCCATGGAAGCCATCGGCAATGCACCCAATCTTGATGCTAACGCTTTGGAACTGAGCGGCGTTTTCTCTTCCACCTGTCCTGGCATCTCATACGGCGGATGATTCGTCACACTCAACGTCACGATCAATAAGGGTTTTGAATCATCTCTCCCGTTCTTTAAACGCTCGATCGCTTGATCATAGACATACCGGTCGTCGCCTCCCCAAACCGACATCGCCATTTCCGGGTACCGGCTCTTCAATTGCCTCGCCCCGATGAACTCGTCAAAGCCTTGCCGCTTAAAGTAGTCTGACCGGTTCTTAGTCCCTTCAAAGCCCGCGTAAATGAAAATCGTTCGATATCCGGACCGCTTAAATATTTGAGCCGCTGAGGTTTCAAGCTCAGTATATTGATCGCTGGAATAACTGATTTCACTGTGTTCGGTATTAAGCAACAAGCTCAGAACTGACTTCTGAGTATCATTATGTGCAGGCAAAAAATGTTGGAAATAGTAGTCTTGCTGAAGATGCGGCGCCAACGCGCCAGCTAGGGGCACAGACCCATTAAAGCGATCTAAAAGCAGACCTTGTCCCATGCTCTCAACGAGATTCAAAACCACATCCGGTGGGCTGGCTCTCAACCCTTCGGACTTCCCGGTTTGAACAAAAAACTGAGGGAACAAACTAGATGGGGCTGGCGCCGCGCCATAGAATTCTTCAAACAATTGCCGGCCTTGTTGATCAGAGGCGAGCTCGAAATCCTTTGACCTTTGAAAATCCTGATACCCATAATAAAGGGCAACAAGCCCATTCGGAACGACATTATTAACCGCACTTATGGATGATACGGTTAGATGCTTCTGAGCCAGGGGAAACGTTGTCAGCGTGCCACGCCCAAGAGACAGATAGAGGATTAACGTCCCGACAAGCAGCAACCCAAAACCTTGCCTTGAAAGCACCCGTTTTTCGGTCTGTCGCTCAATAATAGAAAAACCAACGACGCATACCCAAATCACGATAAGACTCAAAGCAAGTAGCGCCCCTAATGCTGGAAAAAAGTCATCGAGCGCGGCAACACTTTGTAAAGTCTTATCTACACCATAACCCAAACCATCAAACACGAAGCTATCAAAAGGGCGTCCAAAAAATCGGACATAGACTACGTTGGCTATCGATAGGGCTATGCCAACTAAAATGATAAACAGCGCCCAAAGCCTGGCAAAAAGCCAAATAGATCTGTGCAGGCCAATATAATTATGACCGAGCGGCAAGACGACTAACGCAAGGAGAACACTCAGCAAGTTCGCGCGAAAAATAAAAGCAATATCAAATCGAGAAGCGATTATCAGCGACCGCTGTAAGTCATCCTGATGCGAGGCAATCTCAGGACCAAAGCTGAGTAAGGTCAACGTTAAACGGCAAAGCATGAAGACCAGCAACATAAGCAGCGTTGAACCCACTACCAGTGCCATCACTCGCAGATAGTTCAATCCTCCAGGCGAGCGTTTAGATATCACAGCCAACTTCCTTAACGAAAAATTTAGTCGCTACATTCCGCGTCTTGAGACTGGAAAATAGGTTACTCAGGATTAAACGTCATCTTCAATCTGAACTCGAGCCAAACCCTCAAACAAACGGGAAAGCAGGTGCTCAGATGTCTTATCACCAATAATAAGCTTGGCTTGGCAAGGCACGGCATCTCCTTTCGAGCCGCGACGATTGCAGCTTACGTTAACCGCCTGACAGGCGCACCGCAATAAAAGCTCGCATCTCGTCCCAGCAACAAGGCTGACGTAACAATGGGACGATACTTCGATTGTTCTCAGATAAAGCTGAGGGTGATGCGCGCTCCGAAGCTTGCCGAACTGTGTTCTCCTAGAACTTGTAACTTTTTAAAGGAAAACCATTAAAGTTGATACAGGCCCATTGCACGAGCTAGAACTGTTATCACAGATCAAGCGAGCTTTTATGGAACTAAAGCAACAGTTGGTGATACCACGCGCCATCGAGGTGGTCTGGCAAGCGCTAA
>MDSX01021020.1_pt1 | contig 11442 bp, 23 predicted proteins | sample 811141 | NCBI WGS metagenome assembly MDSX01 (sample SAMN05326642, study PRJNA326480) | marine metagenome | isolation source: seawater | place: Atlantic Ocean: South East | collected 2010
ATTTGGGCATAAAAAAACCCCTATAACTCGGTATTGAGTCGTAGGGGTTGTTAGTGCATGCTTGAGGGAACTAGTTAATGGTTGTCGTTCCTTTTAAATAACTCTTCGTTAATCTCTTCTTCGTTTAAATCTAACTGCATATCGTACTCTCTACTTGTGATGTTCCCAAATAGGAAATCTCTATGTACATTGCGTTTCTTCTTCTTACTCTCTTGACACTTGCAGTTACTACTTTGTGGGTTATACTTTCCACACTTACAATTCTCTTTTAATCTCTGTTCTCTGATATTAAGAGTTACATACTTATTGTTTCTCATTTGTTCTAATCTTGATTTATTATTAGTACCAAAGTTCTTTTGTAAAAATGTATATATTATTCCGAATCCCATATCAATAAATATATATTACTATCAAAAAAAATTTAGTCATCGACTCCACCCCCACCGATAGGATGTAAAGGGGTTAGTTGCCATATTCTTCGTACTCATCTTCTATATGAGTAGGTTTCTTTTTCTTTGCTATAAAGTCATCCATTCCGTCCTCTAACTGGTCTCCCCAATCATCATCGGATGGGGGTTTCGTGTCCTCGTTCCATTCTTCATTAAAAAATCTAAAATTCATCTTCTTCTTTCTTATTTATAAACATATTATATAACCTATCACTCCACAATTGGTGTGATTCTTTTGTTGGGTGATTTCTTGGTAATAATCCACCACCTTGTTTTTTAAAGTAATCGTACATTGTATCTAGTTTGAACTCAATAGGTATTTCATTCCATAGTGAGCCTAAACTTAATTGATTATCCTTTCTACCCCATCTATCAATATTATTTTTGGGTTGTTTTATTTCATCAAAATTATATCTGAAAAATGTGTTGAATATAATATATGGTATTGATTCACTCTCACATATACTCTTGACAGATAATACCCCTTGCAGGGTTCTGATAAAGGATGGGATGAGTTCGGTTTGATTCAGTACATGGAAATCTAATGTGGTTCTCTCTTCATCGTTCTTACCCCATTTATCGTATCCTTTCCACAATCTTTCTTGTTCGTATCTTTTACCATCCCACCACTCAAATCTTGTTGGTGAAGTAACTCCCATACATAGGATAAATTCATCACTATCAATCCAACCCGTCTCTTCACTCCAAACTTGACCAGTTTTCTTCCAATGGTAGATATCTCGTATTGTGTTTCGAAATATGTAATCATTAGATACACCTGCGGATGCGTTGTTACAATCTGTTGCTCCTAACCTTCTCGCAAAATCGTAAGAAAATCGTTCATACTGCTTGTTCTCTAACTCTGCACCCCAAACCACACTATCTCCTATTGAATATACTGTTCTCATATTAATCTATCTGGATTATATCTTTGTTTATCTTCTGCTTTTATTAACATATCTTCATACACCTCATCTTGAATGATATCATCTATGAATGAAAAACCTGCAGAGTTCTGAAGTTTTAAATATTTCTTGTTTACTTCTTGATTGTGTTTTAGTATAGGTATCATCTCCTTATATATCCTCTCACACTTTTCTAGTGACCAAGTTGAAATATCATGTACCAAACTCATAATTCTTTCGTGTCTTTCTTCATCATTATAAAATGAATCATAATCTTCATTTATAAATCCATCAAATGTTCTAAATCCTAAACTTCTCAACTGTCTAAGATATCCTGGTGTAGATACTGCAATAAATGGTTGTCCTGCAGTGAAACATTTCTCTGTTTTTTCTGTTGGAAAGGTTACTCCTCTTGTATGGTTATTTACCCAAACATTTGTTTCTGGTACGATTGATATGAATGATTTAAAGAACTCAGGTAGTATTTCATTTTCTAAATGTGAATTCTCACCATCAATCACAACACCTTCAATTGTTTTATGTAACCCATCACCTGGATTATTAGATGCCCAACTCCAATAACAGTTATCTAAATAGTGTCCCTTGTACATACTGAAGAATAGTTCTTCTCTTTGTTTTTTACGAATACGATTCATATACAGAAAGTGTTTATCAAACTTTCTTGGTTTTATCTCTTTACTTTTGAATGCATTATTTCCTAACCAATAGGTTATTTTTCTAAATGGAAATCCTGGTTTATCATACCCACCACCTGCAAAGGTTATATCTAGTTTATTTTGTTCTGTAAATTTGATAAGTGATTGAATTGTTTTGCCTGAATGTTCTTTCATATTATGTGCTTCATACTTATCAATCACATAAATTGTTTTGTTTGGGTGTTTGTTAATAAATTCCTTTACCGATTCAATGAAGTGTTCTTCGTTGTATCCATCACACTCCTCGTTCCAACTCATTACTTTCTGATATTGGTTGTTGTATTCATAAAAACATGAAGTGAGGTCAATACCCCAATCACCCAAATATACATCGTACTCTAATTCCTTATTTACTGTTATCATTTACATAAGGTTTGAATATTTCTTGTTTTCTCAAATCACCATATACTTTGGATGAACCACAATGCTCATTCCAACTTTGGATTCTAGGTGAATGGAATATTTGTAATCCTCTCATCGCAGATTCTGGACTCATGTACATATGCCATCCAATACACTCAAATTCATCATCTTTATACATTCTATCTTTATGTCTACCATCGTATATCATAGGTCTTGCCCATTCTACAAGTTTCTCATCATTTGTTAGAATCATTCCACCCTGTCCTATATTAAGTATCTTTTTCTTATGAAATGAAAGTATCATATGTTTATCTTGATGGTCTTTTCCCATACCTTCATAGAATGCCGTTGCAGCATCTATGATTGGGATATCTCCACCGAATTCATAAAATCCATCCCATTTGTAATCTTCAAAGACTGGAATGTTACCACTTAATATGATTTGATTTGGAACTGAAACATAGGTTCTTGCTGGTATAACAATATGTGTGTGGTCAATCCCAAAATAATGTAACATCAACCTAATTGCGTTTGAATTTGAATCACATGCAATTCCATATTTGTAACCACAATATTCCGATACTGTATTCTCAAAAACTGTAACCCAGTCCCATGGGTCTTGAATGTTGTGATACCACTCAAGTTCTTCTCTATCCATTGATTCCATATTCAATAAATTTTAATAGTTCTTCTTTAACAAATTTTTCATTCATTTCTTTTGATGGGTGACCCCATTTATTTGGTTGTACTTTGGTTAGATAATGATTTACATCCATTCCTACTGTTTCTTGATATGGATTTAAATCACCATAATTATCATAACACCACTCTAGTAATCCATTGTAATTTTTATATGACCAAATCTTTTTACCATTGAAAGATACCTCATCCAAATATGGTTTCAAAATATCATATTCATTCAACCATATATTCTTTGATGTTTTATCACTATCCATATCAGGTGCACCGAAGTGACAATCAAAAGCCTCTTGTGATAAATTGTTTCTCATCCAAAACCAATAAGTTTCGATATCATTATCAATACAAAATGTTTCAAAGAATGCCCAAGTTTCCAACCATTGAAGAGTTTCGTTTATATAGGATTCTCCTAATACCTTCATATCATACTCTTCCATGAATTTATTTAACCCTAAAATATTCATCGTTCCATCTTCATTATCAGGTGGTCCAAATCCACCAGTTAGGAAAAAGAATCCATTCTTATCTTTTTTCCATACATTATGTTCGTGATATTTTAAGGTGTGTTCTTTCCATTGTAATTGCTCATCCCAATTCCACTCTGATGGTAGATATATTGCTTTTCTATGGATATCTGAGAACTGTCCTACAATTATGATATCATCAGAATCTACTCCTTTATTTATCAATTCTTTAATATTATAGAACAAAACCCTAATAATACTTATATTATCGTTAGTTGCACCACCAAGATTCCAAACTTCATAATCCTCTCCTACTTCCTTCTGTAAATAGTAAGGCCAGGATTTGTAATCCTCGTTTGGATAATTCTCACTTGCTAGTTTATTATTAGGATTATATCTAGTATTATTGGTAAATGAACAACCTGATGTTAAAATATATTTCATTACTTGGGTTTATAACCATAATCTTCACCACCTTGTCCAACATAGTGTCCATCCCAATTTTCTTCTTCGTGTAATTTGTGGTGTGAATATTCGTTTGATTTATAAGTACTTCTATGAGGTGGATTATCCTTATCATATTCTGATGTTGAGATGTAGTAAAAGAATCTGATTGCACATCTTGGTTTATCCTCTGGTGATTTTACTTCACTCACTCTATGATATGGTGCTTGTTTTACATTCTCATTGATTACCAATCGATTGAACTTTGGTGATACTGATTCTATAAGATTTGATTTTGGATTGATATCAATATTATCATCCCAATACTGAATATGTCCTCCCCACTCATCGTTCCAATCTGGTGTGATGTATAAAAGTGAAGTTAGTTTTCTATGTAATCTGATTCTATCATTCCAATTGAAATCATAATGACAACCCAAATCTTTACTATTTCTGATTATTGAGTATCCTGCTCCAACTAAATGTGGGTCTGGTAATAATCCTACAATCCCAGTCATTTGTTCTAACTCGTAGAGAAACTCACCACTATGCATGATATCATAAGTTACCCTATGTGCAGTTGGAAGAGAAATTAAATCATTGAACTCTTCCATTCTTGAACCAGCACGAGTAAATACAGTCCACCCACCTTTCGGAGCTTCCATACACTCTTTATATAATTGGTGTGCAGTTTCTTCATCTAAAAAGTTATCAATTTTGGTTCTACCAAAACCCCATTTAGATTTACTTTGATTCCACTCGTTCTTTTTATTTATCATAATGATTTTATGTAATCTTCTAACATATCCTTCGGCTCCCAACCTAGTAGGTCTCTTGCCTCTTTATTTCTATTTAATGTTTCTCTATAATTTCCTTTTTGGTCTGGTAATGTTTTAGATTCTATATTTGGATACCTTTCTTTAAACATACCAAACAATTGATTTATTGAGTAATTTTTACCACATCCTAACTCCCATGCATCTGCATGATTAAAATTAGAATTACATGCCTTAAATAACCCATCAATAATATCATCCACATAAGTGAAATCTCTTCTCTGTTCTCCATCGCCCACTATTGGTAGAGGCTTACCTTCTTTGATTAAGGTTCTCCATATACCTATAACATTTCCAAATTTTACATCTAAAGATTCACCTGGTCCATAAACGTTATAAAATCTACATATTCTAACATCAACGTCATAAGTTTTCTTATATAACTTACAAACCTCTTCTCCTAGATATTTGTACATAGCATATGGGGAATCTGATGGGTTATGGTGTTTGGATGATGAACCAGCATATACAACTTTTATATTGTTTGCCCTTGCCCATTCCATTACTGCTTGAGTTCCCTTTACGTTAATCCTAAAACATTCTGTTGGGTCATCAAACGAAGGTTGTACCCTTGATTGTGCAGCAATATGATAACAAGTTTCAAAATCACCCTTTATGTATTCTATTAATTCAATATCACCAGTGATATATTTTACACCTTGTATATGATTATCTTTATTGCCAGTTGAATAATCATCTAATGATACAACTCTATATCCTTCTTTAACTAATCGTTTCACTAGATTAGAACCTATAAATCCTGCACCACCTGTAACTAATACTTTCCTTGTCATATAATATAATTATTTAAATCGTTAAACTTATCAAAAAATATCTGTAAAGTTTTTCTCGGTTCAGACCTCTTTGATATTATCGTAGTTGAATGTGCAACTCCTCCGATTTGTAAAACTCCTTTATTTTTTTGAGGTATTATTGTTTTGATATCCTCATCATCTTTGTACAGAAATAATCCACCATTTTTATAATTCCAATCATCGTTCAAATATACTGTTAATCCAGCTGAATAATTTGAATCATGATGCCATGGAATGTAAGAACCAGGTCCCCATTTATAAAATAGAGCACCCTTGATTACATTTTTATCTAGTGGTGATATACCTGTTCTTTTAATTGCATTATTAATTAATTTGATAATATCTTTATTTTCTATTTGAGATATCTCTACTGGTTTACTGAAATGTATAATTCCCTCTTCCCAAGTACTGTTTTCTATAAATTTACTAGATTCAAATTCTTTTTTTATATAAGAAAACTCTACTTCAGAAAATATGGTATTTATTTCAGTTACTCCCATGATACTTCCCAATCTTTGAATTCTGATGCAATACAATCGATTTTGTAATCTTTTCTACCACCAACTTTCTCTTGGATTTTGTTCTTGGCTGTGTTTCTGATTCCATTCAATCCATGTGTAAGAAGTAATTTGTTACCTCTCTCATCACCATTTCTTGCATTATCCTCATTTACCCAAATGTGAGTATTCATCTGAGCTAATACTATTATTGCTCTAATCATATCACCATCAACGATATCTCTACCAAGTTTTTCATCCAATAGTATCTGATTGATATCATGTACGATATCTTTAATTTCTTGTTGATATTCCTTTTTGTGTTGTGGAATTTTAACTTCTTTTAACTGAACGATAGTTAATCTATCTATAAGTTCTCCTAATGTTGGTAAGTATTTTCTCATATTGTTGTAACTCCTCGTTTTTGTACTACTATTGTTGCATTTTCATTTGCAAAATGTATTGATTCATCTATACTTTTTGTTTCCACATATTTCATTACAAATGATGCCATCCAAGTATCACCTGCACCACTCAAATCTCTAACCTCAACTGAAGTATCGACTGGATATCTTTTTTCATTATACATACATCCTCTCTCAGACATAGTTACAATCAATGATTTTTTCCAATCAGAATAAACTGCACCTTTTTCAACACAATTTTCCCATTCAACTTCATTCATTTTTACGAATGTATAATCTTTGAAATAATCTCCACTACCTATTGTCTTTTTTGTATCAATAAAAGATAGTTTAGATTTCTGTCCAATCTTCTGAATATCTTCGTATGTTAAATACCCTTTGTCATAATCTGCAACAATCACTGCATCGTATGAATCAAAATCAACTTTACGATAATCAAATGAATTAGAGACCTTATCATTACCATCTACTCTGAGTAGCATTTGGTTTGATTTGGTTTCTACATATCTTGTCTTTTGGATTTGTTCGTTGTTTGTGATTAGTTCAGTTTTTCTAACTCCTAATGCTCTGAGGTTTTCAACAACGTTTCCAGCCATACCTTGATTTGTTATGGTTTTGGATGGTTGGAATACTGGTATGGGTGCTTCTGGACATAACCTTGTACAACTACCATATATGAATATATCGGTACAACTATCTCCTATAACTAATATTTTCAAAATTCTTCTTTTACAAGTTTCTCTTCTACTTTTTTAACTCTTGCACAGATTTCATATTCCTCTTCTTCTAATGCCCACTCCATTATTTTCTCTAATGTATCGGATAAATCCTCTTTCTTGACATAGAAGTTAAACTTCTGCATATTGTAGTTCACCAAAGATTCTACTCTAAGAACATGATGTTCTTCTAAATCCTCTTCTACTGTCTTTTCAACACCACTCATCAAAATAGGAAACATTGTTGCTCTACCATCTTCACTAGTTACCCACTCGTAGATATCTTGGGCACCAATAAATGCAGTTAACACTCTTCCCTTTTTAGATTTTCCCATGCAATTACTTCTTTATTATAAATATCATCATACTCTAAAAGCAATCTATGAATCGGATGTTCTGAATCCAAAATCCATTTTTTATATATCTCACTTTTATCGTTTATTAAATATGGATTCCATCGTTTAGGTTCTACTCCTTCAAACCACGAAGATAAATCACTTAAATTGATTGTCTTGTGATGTGGTCTCCATAGGTATTTCGTATAGAAATCAAAAATAGGATAGATATGTTCATCATCCAAATCTGATAATGATAACTTGGATAGTTCTTTTCTTAACCAATCCTGTCCTTCATCAGATTTCATGTGTTTTATAACTTCTACCTCTGGTTCATTATATTTTTTAAAATCCCAAATATCAGATGCATCTTCAGTTTCTTTGAATCTTTGTATTATTATTTGTGCCACACCTGAGAAGAATCTCTTCTTTGGATTTCTAATTACAAAGTAACATTGTTTTGTATTCAGTACTTCTTCAACTGTTTCACAATTAAATAATTCTTTGAAAGATGAACCTGCCTCAGTAAATTCATGTAGAATCTTATCACCTAACTCATAGGTAGGTCTGTTCCCCTTTTTGTGGTTCATTACTTCAAAATGAACTCCATCCAAATGTGTACCAATAAATGTTTGTCCACATTTTTGAGTTGTTATAAATACAATATCTCTTACTGAATCATAACATAAAATAAAGTAATTGGTAAAGTACTGAGTTTGAAACATTTTTACTTTAGGTGAAGTACAACCTCACATAAATCCTCATGAATACTTTTTAGAGGTTGAATTTTTTCGATTACATAATCTTTGTGTCTGTATCTAATCTTTGCATCAACATTGAAACATGGACCACCTTCCATATCGTACATAACAATTGCTCCATCTTCTGATTCAGATGCTCTTACAAATTTAGATTGACCCGTTACTCGGATTCTCTTCTCATCAATCTTCTCATATGAACGGTCTTGTCCATATCTACTCTTCTTAATTTCCATTATAACTATTTAATTTTTTATGTAAATGGGTTAATATAAAATCGTACTCTTTTGGAGTACTGAACTTTTTGAAATTATCTACATATCTGATTGCACCATCAAAATGGATATCATTTTTACATGAATCTATAACTTTGATTGCCTTCTCTAGTAGAGTATCTTTCATATTAATAAATATTAGGTAATAGACCTTTTGTAGTTTTTCTACCCAATGCTATTGCGATTTCAGATGGTGTTTGACCTAACTTCATCTGTTTTTTGTACCAAAAATATAAATCTTCGGTTGTTCCTTTTCCTCTCTGTCTCTCCAATGATTTTTCCCATAAATCCTTACCGAATTCTCTCTTGAGTTCATCTCTGAGTTCTTTCAATCTTGAAAGTTCTTCTTCTAATGCCTTCTCTTCTAACTTATGAGCCTTGATTCTTTTCATCTTTGCATGTTGATGTGCTTCTACCCTTCTATCATTCTCATCAGCAATATGTGATGTTTCCATGAATTCATTGTACATCTTATCATATAACTTATGATTATCTTTCGCCTCTCTATAAAAAGGTGAATGTTCAAAATCTCCATTTCTAATCTTAGATAGAAGTGGTGATGCTTTCTTAAGTGGTTTCTTTCGGTACTTACCTTGTGTGTACCATCTGAAGGGATTATAAGCCATTTTAACTGTTTAAAATTTCATAGAAATGTTGTCTCCACAACTTCTGATATACATTGATTCCAATCTCTTCTGGTGGTAGTTGGATACATTCAAATGCATATTTGATAGCGTTATCAACTTCGGCATCAGAATATTTTGATTTATGTAAGTTGAACTCTTCATTTACTTTTGCAATATATTCTTGTGAATTCTTGAACTCTTCAAACTCTTTGTTTAGTTCTTGTTCTTCACCCAAACTCATGATATAAGTTTGTTCATCTAGTAATTTTTTAATTTTTCCCATCGTTCTTTTTGATAATTTTTAATTGTTCTTCAGTTAAAATTTTGATTGGTTTACTCTTCTCAGAGGGGATGCGGTATTTCTCCACCAACCTAGTCATCCATTCACTTGTTTGTTTTGCCATTTTATTATTTATTAATTATAAATTTCCTGCGTTTAGTTTTCCATTCTCAATATCTGATATCAAGAACTTTATTCTTTCGGTTGCAATCATTGGGGAATCTTCTTCCAACAATTGTTTGATTTGATTTAGATTTTTGATAACCAATCTTTTTGAACAAAGAGGATTTTTTGCTTTAACCTCTTTACCTTCTCTTAACCAATCTTTTACTGTATCTCTTAAACTCATAATTTTAATCTTATATTTGCTAATATACAAAAAATATTTTAGACTACAATGGCATTTTTTAATAACTTACCATAACAACGCCAAGATTCCATGAGGGTATGTACCATCTGAATCCATGTTTATCTAACATCTCTGTAATTTTATCTTGAAGTTTTCGTGAATTACCTGTGATTACTTTACACTCATCTGCATATTTGTATTCCATCAGTAGTAGATTCTCTGTCTCTAAAACTGCTTGTTCGTGAGTCATTCCATGTAAATCTATCTCCATTGGTCTAAGTAAAGTGTTCTCATTTTATTTAACAATCCTCTTTCATTTCTATTATAGAATTGTTGTCTTAACATCGTATCTAAAAATTCTACTTTATTTTTATTACCATTCTCTACTTTGATATTTTTAGAAAAGAATCTAATCATTTTTCTAATAGTTTCATAGTGTGCAGATGTTAACATAAATGTATTTTTTTCTTTCAATATTAAATTTTTTATGAACCGAATAGATACATTCCATATCCAATCAGTAGGTTAAAATTTACGATTACTAAGTTCCATTGTTTTGCCAACCAAACCTGTGGTAAGGATAATACTGCTCCAATCAAGTAAGTGTATGCACCAATATTATCATAAGGTAAAAGATATGGTGACATCATAATGAATGCAGTTCCCATGTAACCTAATCGGTTACCTAATCGTTCTGCTGCTGTTAATTTTCTTTGTTTTATTAATGAACGTAGAAACCATCTCCACCAACTGAACTCACATTGTCTGCAAGTTTTCTTTTCAGGTGTTTTGAAAAACCAATTAGGTTTTCTACGATTACAAACATTACATTTTCTCATCTCTATTCATTGCTTCAATAAATCCCCAAATAAATGCTATAACTGTTACTGGCCAGAAGATAACATATCTTAATCTTGTATTATTATTCTCCATCTCAGTCATAAATACGTCTGTGATAAAACACCACAACGTTCCAATCAATAAGTAAACTATAATTCCATCCATAATTTTTTAATTTAGAAATAGAGAGGTGAGCTTTGTTAAACCGCTTTCCACCTCTCGTATTTCAGTTGTAAGTGATAACCCTAAAACTGAGGAATAGAATCCTCATTCTCTTCTTGGTTGTCCTCTACTTCTTTGAATAGAGGTTCACCATTTTCATCTTTTTGGTATTTCTGAACCAATTGTTTGATGTATGTTCTTTCGGAATCAACACCACCATCTTGTGAGAAGAATGGGAAGATTGAAATCTCAGCAGATTCAAGAAGTGAGAACCCATCGTAGATTAATCCAGCCATCTCAACAGAGGCTCTTGTTGAAACCATTGAAGTTAGTTTTCCATTCTCACTCATTGATTGAGTTCTAGTGTGGTGAGATATCTCTGAAATTGCTTTCAAATCATCTTCATTCACTTCTGGAAACATAAACTTAAGTAATCCAAATTCTTTTACATCATCAAGAACATCCATTTCGATAGTAACAAATCTATC
>MDSX01042466.1_pt1 | contig 11439 bp, 9 predicted proteins | sample 811141 | NCBI WGS metagenome assembly MDSX01 (sample SAMN05326642, study PRJNA326480) | marine metagenome | isolation source: seawater | place: Atlantic Ocean: South East | collected 2010
CAGTTCTATTGTGCGTCCCTATACTTGGTTTAAAACCAACCACTCCACAATAAGATGCAGGCCTGATTACCGACCCAGCTGTTTGTGTGCCAAAAGCAAGTGGCATCTGAAAATCGGCGACACCGGCTGCTGAACCACTCGATGATCCCCCTGGGGTATGCGCCGGATTATTTGGGTTTTTAGTTTTTCCGGGGTTGCGCCAAGCAAATTCCGTTGTCACTGTCTTCCCTAGAACAATACCACCATGTTCTTTAACGTTTTGAACGCACTTGGCGTCCTTCTTTGGCTGATTCAGTCCATAGATCGATGAACCATATGTCGTGGGCATCGAGCTGGTATCGATAATATCCTTCACGCCAACAGGTAGTCCTCCCAACAGACCAGGGTTGCCAGCTTTATCAGACTTAACAGCTGACAATAACGCTAATTCTGGATCCATAAAACTCCAGGCCCCAACTGTCTCTGAGTGCATGTCAATGCGCCGCAAACACGATTGGACTAGTTTTTCAGAAGTCAGAGTACCATCTGTGATTTGACGCCTTGCATCTAATGCTGATAGTTCGCAAGCTTCAACCATTTGTCGATTCTCCAATCAATCACCGTTATAACAACAATTAGTGAGGAATGATAATACTTCAATATTAATAAGTCTCTTACAAAGACTAACTCTCTGTATCATTGTATTAACAGGATAATAAATGTCTTTAAACATAGAAGTAGAATCTTTAAAACTAGCCGTTGCTGACCCTGATATGCAATCCCTGATAAATAATTTTGGTCTCCCAATGCAAAGGCAACGACAGCCGGGGTTTGCAGCATTGATAAATATTCTAATATCTCAACAGATATCCCTCCAAGCTGCCGACGCGATTTGGCAAAAATTGAATACTATGGGTGCTATTTCGCCCGAAAATATTATTTGTTTAGGTCATCAAGGACTGCGGGATGTTGGGCTTAGTCGTTCAAAATCAAACTGGTCTATACAGCTTAGTGAGAAATTTTTGAATGAGGAGTTCATTCCAACTCTTCTAGATGAAATGGATGATGAAGCAGCTAGTCGCTACATAATGCAACTAAATGGTTTTGGTGAGTGGAGTAGCGCAATATATTTAATGTTTTGTCTCGAACGCACTAATATTTGGCCAGCTGGAGATATCGCTTTGCAAGAAGCAGTTCGACACCTAAAGAAGCTGTCCATCCGTCCTAATACAAAAGAAATGCAGGAAATAGGTATACTCTGGACACCACACAAAAGTACTGCGGCCCATTTATTATGGCACTATTATGCCAAAGCAATTAGAGTTCAAAAGTCACCTATTAACATTGGATTTCAGTAACAAAGCGAGATGAATATTGCTATCTTTTAAATTAATTTTAGATAACTCACTAAGCTGGCTTATAATTTGACCGTTATAAGTTAATCTAGTTTATATTTTAAATATGGCATTCATCGATGACCAACGAGGATAGCGGTTTTGGTCAGTTGGGGGTAAATCCTTTGAGCGAGCAAAACGCCGACAAAACAGAGCGAAGAGAAGAACGTTATTCTCTCGCGTTGCGAGTAGCTAATGACGGTCTTTGGGAGTGGGATTTAGAAAAAAACGAAATCTCCTATTCAGCAAAATGGAAGTCAATGATTGGTTTCCAAGACGATGAGATCGGCCAATCCCCCAATGAGTGGTTTGAACGAATTCATCCAGAGGATCATGATCGAGTTGAAGCGTTAATAAACGCGTATTTAGATGGCACCACATCTAATTTTGAGATTGAATATCGGATAAATCACTTTAATGAGACTTATCGTTGGATGCAGGCAAAGGGTCTAGCAATTAGAACATCGGAGGGAAAAGCAACTATGTTTGCTGGTTCCCAAACAGATGTGACAGAAAGAAAATTGTCTGAGGAACAATTAATACATGATGCCCTTCATGATACTTTAACCGGCATTCCGAATAGAACACTTCTTCTGGATCGCATCCGCCAGTCCCTTGTCAGACGGCAACGGTATCCAAAAACCTCATTTGCTGTGATTTTCATTGATCTAGACCGTTTTCGACTCGTAAATGAGAGCCTTGGACATGTTCATGGCGATGAACTCTTGATCTTAATTGCACAACGTCTAAAGGAAAATATTCCCATTAGCGATACCGTTGCCAGATTAGGGGGCGATGAATTTTCTATTTTCCTTCAGGATATTGAAGATGCAAAAGACGCTTCAAATATAGCAGAGACTATACAAACAACATTTTCTAAACCATTTTTATTAGGGAATAGGGAAGTTTTTGCATCCGCGTCCATGGGCATATCTCATTCAGATAATAACTATAAAAATCCAGAAGAAATCCTTCGAGATTCAGAGTTAGCAATGTATCGTGCCAAACGTGATGGAAAAGCACAAAATATCATTTTTGAGAAAAAACTCAGACACTCCAACCTATCGCCAATAGATTTAGACACAGATTTAAGGCGTGCGCTGGATCGGAACGAGATGGAATTGCACTATCAACCCATCATCTCGATGCGCGACCGCACCATATCAGGGTTTGAGGCACTTTTACGATGGCGTCATCGTACCCGTGGAGCAATATCCCCTAATGAGTTCATTCCGCTCGCAGAAGAAACAGGGCTCATATACGAATTAGGGCAATGGGTTTTAATGCAAGCATGTGAACAAATAGCAATTTGGAACCAAAATAAAAACGAAGAAGAGCAGCTTGAAATCAGCATTAATCTCTCGAGCCGACAATTCTCGGATCCAAATTTAGTTGAAGGAATAATTGGAAATATTAAAGAATCTGGTTTTAATGCCGAATGTTTAAAACTAGAGATAACCGAAAGTGCTCTCATGCAGAACGCCCAACGCTCTGTGAACATGTTAAATCAATTAAAGAACCTGAATATAAAAGTTTGTGTTGACGATTTCGGAACGGGATATTCATCACTTAGTTACCTTCATACGTTCCCCATAGATACTTTGAAAATTGATAGATCTTTCGTCCATGATATGAGCAGGAACTATCGGAATATGGAAATAATTCGAACTATAATAATGCTAGCTCATAACTTAAAGCTAGACGTGATAGCAGAAGGGGTAGAGACGGCCGAGCAATATGCTCAATTATCCGCTCTAGGCTGCCAATTTGCTCAAGGGTTCTATTTCGCTCGCCCAGTCAATAAAGATGACGCCACACTTCTGATACAACAAAATCAAAAATGGTAAAAGAAAGTTCCAAAAAAATAACAACGGAAAGATCACATTTCCTGCTTCAGAAAGGAAAAGGCTTAGAATGGAAAACAATCAAAAAATCATATTTACTAGAGGATATAAGAATTGATTTCGTCACAAAATTAAATCAAATAGCCGGCGAAGAAACACGTATACTATATTGCTCATTCGATACTGCGCTAGGCAAGTGGCTTTCCCAATTGGTATTATTGGTCAATCCTGATCACATTAACCCATCCTTCGTGGAGGATCATTTTAACCTGCCAAGCTCCATACGGGTTCAAAAGAATGGGAAGACTAACGGTACAGGTATCAAAACATCTTTAAAAATAAATTCTTCATACGGTAATATTATAAAAAAAAATAAAGCTCTATTTTTTCTCACCATCACTTTTGTCTTTTTTGTTTCTGCATGCGTAACAGTTGGAAGTATCTTGTATCTTAAATTTCCACTGGTTTTCGAACAAATGATCGATTTGATTCTACAATAATTACCGGGAATTTAAAAGCACCCCTAAGTCTAACTTACTAAGTTGTCATACCCAATTAAAATAATGAGAGTTGAGTATCACTATATTTGTTGAGTAGATCCGGTGAATCATGTTCCGTATTTCCTAGCATAGGAGAAACTTTATAAGACCGAATCCCAAAACCAGCACAAGACTTAAGTGCCGAAAAAGCCAAGTTATGACTTATAGAAGTTAACGCCTCAGTAGTAATAATAACAAACTTTTTTTGCTTTCTCTGTTTAAAATCAGTTAGATATCCCTCATCTAAAATCCCCGCAAACGCAAATACATTATTGTTTGCGAAATGAATTCTATACGGTTGTTTTTTATTATATTCCTTTTTCCATTCATAGAACCCGTCCGCTAACACCAAACAACGGCGATTTGGAGATGTTTTTCTTAACGAGTGATTTTCCAAGAGGGTTTCAGCCCGTAGATTTATTAAATAACTTTTTGATGATGGATTTATCTGCTCTCGTGAGGAGAATCCCCACTGTAACATTGAGAGTTTTCTATCTGTTTTATCTTTTGTGACGATAGGAGCCAACTGGGTCGATACTATATTATATCGAGGTTGGATATTAAGGAATGTATTAAATTGAAAATGTGACTTTAATACGTCCGGCGCTTCCTTAAGGCTATATCGGTCGCACATTCTTTTATCTTTATTTCATTTTTACTGCTTACATAAACCAGTCTTGGCAGTATAACAAATTACGAAATGCCCAGTAAAACTTCGCAAACGGTATAGGTTTAATGTCAAATTCAATAAAAACTACAGAAGATATTGCTGAGATCGCACAAAAAGCGGGTGATATTATCATGCAGTATTATAATAATGAAATGATAGTCGCAACGAAGTCAGACGGCTCACCCGTTACAGCTGCCGATCAAGCAGCAGAAGATTATATCATTCCAGCATTGAATAGCGTAGTTCCTGGGATCCCAATCGTAGCCGAGGAAAGCGTTTCAGCAGGTAACGTCCCAGATATTTCCAATGGAACCTTTTGGCTAATTGATCCTCTGGATGGAACAAAAGAATTCATAAACCGTAACGGTGACTTTACTGTAAACATTGGATTAATTGAATCCGGAACACCAACTATGGGAGTAATAGTAACACCAATCAACAATTGTATTTGGACCGGTTCACTAACTGATGGGGCATGTAAATTTTTAAATGGGACTCAACAGATAATTGAGACCCGACAAGCTAATAAGACAAAAATGACTGTTGTTGCTAGCCGGTCTCATCGAAGTCCCGAGTTGGAGAGTTTTATCTCCAAGCTTGAAGTTGAACACTCTATCTCCAGAGGATCGTCCCTAAAATTCTGCCTAATTGCGGAGGGGGAAGCAGATATTTATCCAAGAACTGGACCAACTATGGAGTGGGATACAGCTGCGGGTCACGCGATACTTATTGCCGCTGGTGGTAGCGTCACAAATTTTGATGGTACCACTTTTAGATATGGCAAGCCAAACTTTTTAAATGGCTGGTTTATTGCTCAAGGCAAATAAGATTAAGCCCAAACATTTACTCTCCATCACGCATCCAAGCATTCCCCCACAAATTCAACGTACGTCGATCATGAGGCCAATGTCGAACAGGATGATTAATATCCATATGTTCCAACTCTGCGGAAAATTCTATTTTATTCCCATCCGGATCTAAAACCATGAAGAATAAGTTATTACCAGCACCATGTCGTCCTGGCCCCCACCAAATGGAAATATCAAATTCAGCTAAACGATCAGCCCAATCGCGAATATGATTCCAAGATGGGGTTTCAAAGGCAATATGATCAAATGCATTTTTGGCTGCAGCAAATACTGCAAAACTGTGGTGTTCAGGGTTTGATCTGTAAAATGCTGCCGCTATTTGCCCATCCTCCTTCACAACGTAATCTGAAGGAAGGAACCCTAACACCCTACCGTAAAAATTAACCATTAGATCCAGACGAGCACTTGCTACAACCACATGCTGAAGTCGACCTCCTACCCCCCCTAATTTTTTAGAGACTGATGCCCCAACTCCAAAGCAAATAATATTTCCATCCGGGTCAGTTAACTCAAATGCTCCTTGTTTAAAAAAAGCGTTTGATTTTTCTATAACCGTATAACCTTCAGCCTCTATATGTTTGCGAAGAAGAATCATCTTATCGCCATCAGCAACTCGAAAACTACTGAAGGTAAGTTTTTTAGATATACCCTTTGTTAAGACAAGACGTCTTTCTGGCCCTTCCAGCAACCACGAGCTTCCTGCAAGCTCTGTTTCTTGCATGCCCAACGCATCACGATAAAATGACCTCATAGCATGAGGAGAGGATGTTTCCAGACAAATATGATCCAAAACAGCCGACCAAATTGGAGTTTCCATTAATCAAGATCCTTAAATAAAATTGCGTTGATTATTCTAAAACTCGACTAACCTTTGACACACAATTCAGAAAAGATACGAATAAATTAGATACACATTTCCACCAATTAAATAAGATTACTTTTTTATCATGCTTCGTTACTATAACTTGAAAATATGTTTGGCTTAAAGTTAATTTCTTATATCGACCTCTGCTTACCGGCTAGTTAAACTATACTTAGCCGGTAAGAGTATTGGAATATTTTTGAAATGTCTATCAATGCCATGATGCTGAAAGAAATCAAAGATGCAGCGATCCAGATTCAAGAAGGCGAGTTGGTAGGTTTTCCAACTGAAACTGTCTACGGTCTTGGCGCGGACGCCACAAGTGATGGTGCCGTTACTAAAATATTTACCACAAAAGGGCGACCAAGATTCAATCCCTTAATTATCCATGTTACATCGATTGAAGAAGCGAGGCAGTACGGTGTTTTTTCAAAAGTAGCTCTGGATATAGCTCATCATTTCTGGCCCGGCCCACTGACTCTCATTTTACCACGGACCACAGAATGTCCTATCTCCTGGCTAGCGACAGCTGGCCTTTCTACTATTGCTCTACGAGTACCAGATCACCCTATTGCGAATGAACTAATAAAGCGCGCTAATCGTCCTATTGCGGCTCCAAGCGCAAATAGATCAGGAAAGATAAGCCCAACACGAGCAGAAGACGTCATCAATGAATTTAAAAACAAAGTAGAAACAGTTTTAGATGGTGGCAATTGTCAAGTGGGTCTAGAGTCGACGGTCCTAGATATTTCGGGCTCTAAAACTGTATTACTTAGACCTGGATACATTACCCAGTGTGATATAGAAAATAAGATTGGCCCCATTAATAAGACAATTGATAATGCAAAAATTATAGCACCCGGAATGCTCGAAAGTCATTATGCGCCAGATTGCAAAGTAAGATTAAATGTCATTTCCTCTGAAAACGGAGAATTATTTTTGGGCTTCGGTGAAAACTCAAAAAATACAACTCTTAATTTAAGTGTCACCGGTAATCTTAATGAAGCAGCATCAAACCTATTCCAGATGCTGAGAGAGTTAGATGGACGGGGCGCCTCGGCGATAGCAATTGCTCCAATACCAGAACATGGATTAGGGATAGCAATCAATGATCGGTTGAAGCGTGCCGCAGCACCTCGCTAGGTTTTCTAAGTAGTTGATAGAAAGAATAGATTTCTGTTATTTAAAGACCATTATCAAAAATAAGATGGAACTCACAATGGCAATACCAAATGTGAATGCGGCTGAACTACAAACTTATGAATTAACAACGGCACAAAAAGATGCTGTAGACCAAATTAAATCTCTTGTTGGCTCTCGCGGTTATGTATCCAAAACAGAAGAAATGGAACCTCACTTAGTCGATTGGAGAGGTGTTTATAAGGGTAATGCTGAATTAGTTTGCTACCCAATAAATACAAGGGAAGTATCTGATATTGTCAAAATTTGTTCGGCAGCGGTGATGCCAATTGTTCCTCAAGGAGGGAATACGAGTATGTGTGGTGGCTCGGTTCCGCTCAAAAATAGCGCATCGATTATTTTAAACTTCTCGAGGATGAATCAAATACGATGTTTTGACAAAAATAATTACACCATGACGGTAGAAGCTGGTTGCGTACTTCAGAAACTGCAACAGACTGCAAGTGATGCAGATAGATATTTTCCATTGAGCCTAGCGGCCGAAGGGAGTTGCATGATTGGCGGCAATCTTGCAACCAATGCCGGAGGAACAAACGTTTTACGATATGGCAATGCAAGGGAACTGGTTTTAGGTCTTGAAGTAGTCCTGCCCGATGGACAGATACTAAGTGGATTAAATGCATTAAGAAAAGATAATACGGGGTATGACCTAAAAAACTTATTCTTGGGCTCAGAAGGAACTCTTGGAATAATAACGGCTGCCGTCCTAAAGCTATTTCCGAAACCGCGGGGTATTTACGCTGCTTATTGTGCTGTCAGCAGCATTTCTGCTGCTATAGAGTTATTAGATAGAGCAAGAAAAGAGAGTGGTGATTGCGTTGAGACTTTTGAATTAATTTCAAGATTGGTTATGGATTTAGTACTCAAGCATATTCCCAACTGCCAAGACCCACTCGAAGAACGTTATGACCACTATGTACTGTTGGAGTTAGTATCAACAGCAGAAAATGATAAAGAACTTTATAATAGATTTGAAAGGATCCTTGAGAGAGGTATGGAAGACGGTTTAATATTAGATGCAGCTCTCGCTCAATCTGAAGTCCAAAGGCAAGCGTTTTGGTCCCTCCGGGAAAATGCTACAGAATCTCAAAAACTTGAAGGAGCCTCTATTAAGCATGACATCGCCGTTCCAGTTTCCGCAATACCGTCTTTCTATGAAGCAGCTTGGCAAGCTATACTGGAAGTAGAACCCAAAGCTCGACTTATCGCTTTTGGTCACGCAGGTGATGGGAACCTCCATTTTAACGTTGCAGAACCTGCAAATGGAAAAACACAAGACTTCATAGATAATTGGGGCAGAATTAATACTGCAGTGCACCGTACGGTTCAAATTTTTGGCGGTTCAATAAGTGCAGAACACGGCATAGGTCAATTAAAAAGGGATGAACTCACGCACTACAAACCTGCAGTAGCGTTAGATCTGATGCAGAAAATAAAAAGCGCGATTGACCCAAATTCGATAATGAACCCTGGAAAAGTAATTTAACATGAGGGCAATAATGCCAGAACTAATGAAAAACTTTCCCAATCACCCTGATCAACAAGTTACACTTTCGAATTGGAGAACAGCACCTTTCAATTCTTGGGCCTTTCACCACGTTGGAGAAATTGTTCCAACCGCTACAATTTCAAATGACCCAACTTCAATACAAACCCCCTCGATCAAAAAGCAAAACCTAAATGACATAAAAGTAATGACGCCGAACAATCAATCTATGAGTTACCATGAGTTCTTGCAGGCCACACACACGAATGCAATTGTCATTCTAAAATCTGGAGTGATCGTAGAAGAAAAATATTTCTCAGGGATGATCCAGAACAGCCAACACATACTTATGTCTGTCTCTAAATCTTTACTTGGTCTCTTAATTGGTATTCTTATTGATCAGAAATGCCTTCAGCCAGATCAACTGGTCACCAGTATAATTCCTGAATTAGAAGCTACTGCTTATAAAGGAGCATCAATCCGGCAATTGCTTGATATGAGGGCAAGCGTATCATTTGATGAAGATTATTTAGCCACCCAGGGAAGAATAATTGATTATCGTAAAGCCACTAATTGGAATCCAATTCCAAACGGGGAACCAGAGACAGATTTGAGGTCCTTTTATAATTTATTAACAGAATCCAAGGGACCACATGGTCAACAGTTTCATTACGTTTCACCCAATACTGATTTGTTAGGCTGGTTGATAGAAAGAGCCTCTGGCTGCCGATATGTTGATTTAATGGAAGAGTTGCTATGGCAACCTATTCACGCAACATATCCCGCCAGTATAACAGTTGACAGGCTTGGTGCTCCACGAGTAGCGGGAGGCATGAGCACAACTGCAAGAGATTTAGCGCTTATTGGACAACTTATTATTGATCATGGTTCTTATAATAATAAACAGATAATACCATCAGAGTGGATCAGTGATATTACCAACAATGGAAGTAAACAAGCTTGGGACAAGGGAGATTTCGCGCAATATTTTCCATCAATGGATATGCGTTATCGATCCAAGTGGTATGTTGAAAAAAATGATGCCAATACAAAAACAATATTTGGTGTTGGCGTTCATGGTCAAAATTTATTTGTAGATATAGACAAAGAGTTGGTTATCGCAAAATTTTCTGCTCAGCCTTTACCGCTTGATAAAGCTATGATCAAATTGACGTCACATTGGGTAAATGTATTAAGAGATAATATTTGAATTCGCATTTAAAAATATAGGATTATAAAAAGTAAATAAAATGGTCTTTTATTCCAGATTCTCGACTAAACAGAATGGTAGACACATTTAAAAACTTAGGCTACCACGGCATTCGGACCTGTTCAAAAGTTACTAAGGGATAATGAGCAAATGACACCTTACAATGCACCTCTTCAAGACATGCGTTTCGTTCTGAACCACGTAGTGGGCCTAGAAAATGTGGCTCAGCTGTCAGGTTTTGAAGGAATAGATAAGGATCTCACCGATCACATTCTGGAAGAGGCGAGTAAATTCTCTAGTAATATACTAGCTCCTTTAAATCATGTAGGCGATACAAAAGGAGCTCAAATAGAAAATGGCGTTGTGCGTCCAGCAGAGGGATTTGGAGATGCTTATAGGCAATGGGCTAAGGCCGGATGGAACTCAAGCCCATTTAATCCAGATCACGGTGGACAAGGGCTTCCATGGACACTAACCACCGCACTTTGGGAAATGTGGGATTCGTCAAATATGGCTTTCTCTTTATGTCCTCTTTTGACCCAAGCTGCCATCGACGCACTGGAACGCCACGCAAATATGAAACAGAAAGAGACTTATCTCGAAAAACTCGTTTCGGGAGAATGGACAGGCACTATGAACCTAACGGAGCCGCAATCTGGAACTGACCTGGGAACTATAAGAACCACCTCAGTGCTGGAAGGGGAGCATTATCGGATAAAAGGACAGAAAATTTATATTACATGGGGCGACCATGATATGACTGATAATATCATACACCTTGTGCTTGCAAGATCGCCCAACGGACCTCCTGGTTCAAGAGGATTATCACTATTTATTGTACCGAAATTTTTGATAAATCCGGATGGATCTTTGGGGCAACGCAATGACGTGAGACCTGTCTCAATTGAACATAAAATCGGCATACACGCCAGCCCAACATGTGTAATGTCATATGGTGAAAATGATGGTGCTATTGGTTACTTAATAGGAGAAGAAAACCGTGGGATAGAATACATGTTCGTAATGATGAACAATGCGAGATTAGCCGTCGGCCTGCAAGGATTATCAATAGCAGAGAGAGCGTATCAACAGGCTGTAAATTTTGCAAAAGAGCGTGTCCAAGGAAAACCAATACAAGGCTCTGAGGGCCCTGCATCTATTATTGAACATCCAGATGTCCGTCGAATGTTACTTGATATGAAAAGTCAAATAGAAGCTATGCGAGGGTTATGTTATGAAGTAGCCGCTGACTTGGATCGCGCTAATAGGATTGAGGAAGAGGAAGAGCGGGAAAAAGCTAAAGCTATGCTTGATCTAATGATACCTGTCGTCAAAGCATGGTGCACAGACACCGGTTTAGCTATCACCTCTACTAATATACAGGTA
>MDSX01104892.1_pt1 | contig 11439 bp, 14 predicted proteins | sample 811141 | NCBI WGS metagenome assembly MDSX01 (sample SAMN05326642, study PRJNA326480) | marine metagenome | isolation source: seawater | place: Atlantic Ocean: South East | collected 2010
AGTGAATATGAGTGGATAAGAAGACTCACAGTGAGTGCCTTGAAGGACATTCATATGGGAAGCGATATATGGTTCTTCAATGGTTGTATTGAGAAAATCAATGTTATTTGGATTATTAAAAATACAATGAATGCCGATCGAGAGAGGAGATACTACGACGCCTGGGTGAAAACTATCCAGGAGGTCGTAAGAGAACTACACCACCAGTTTGTATGGTTATGGTCCCTTGTTCCACGAGTGAAGGGCACCCACGCCAAAACTGTTGTCAAACAACTCTTCAATGGTCGCAACTTCCCTCCCTTCGGTGAAAAACCTTCCGAAGATAAACAAAAACAGTTTATCTCTTATGCTATTAAGGAAATTGATAGCTGGTTGAAGTGGGAGAAGACTCGCAATGAAGCAGGCAAAAAAATTACACGCCGGAATTTACAGCGGGAGTCTCGACACACTGTTGAGAACACCGAGTGGAAATTGGCCAGTGTTATGCAATACAACCTACAGAAGCAAGACGCAGAAGAAGCAAAACTTGAACGTTTGAAAAATCAGTATGAGAAACAGTTTCTACACCTTCAACAACTTCAGTCTAAGAACCAATATAAATGTTCTATCATTGAAAACAAGTTGAATGATAGTATGAATATTCGCTCTGCTACACTCCTCCCTGGTGTATGTAAATCTCTCAACCAACATTACTCGGACATATTTGACAAACGACTCACTGTAAACCCCTTCACCAATATCTCCTCTGATACATTCCTTATTACAACTTACTTACTTGAAGCAACCAAAAATCATTAAACACACAAAAATCCAAAAAAATTGAAAAAATTGAAAAAATTGACCATAATGGCAGGACAAGAAATGAGGTCAATTTTTTTTTTTACACACAATACACAATCTAAATTGATTTCCCTTTATTTACCCTGTAAACACTTATAATGGGTGCTCACAGTTCCACTGAACAAAAATATCGCCACCTTCAAGCCAACTTCAACCACATTGCCGGAGAACTTGCCAAGCTTGAATTTGATATTGAGTTTTCACATATTGAAGAAGACACTCCACTTCCTCAGTCCTTCCCTACACCATATACATATTGGCGACACGGAGGCTGGAGTGGAGATACTTCTGATACACCTCCTGTACCACCCACGCCTCTACCGAATGGACAAAATGGAGAACCACCTCTTCTCTTAAACATTTCCGAAGAACTAGAAGACAAACTTATATGTCCTATTACACTCGAAATTATGTTTGACCCATGGGTTGATAATGACGGTAACTCGTATGAATATTCCGCCATAATGGATCATCTCTCACGCTCCAAAACTTCTCCCATTACACGAAAACCTATGTTTCCTACTGAAGCATATCTCCGCCCTAACCGTACCTTACGCGATATTATACAACTCTACACTAAACACTAATTCCTACACATTTCCACTCACCACTAACCACACACGCCCACGCCACCAACCACACACGTCACCCCACCAACACACCCACACACCACATTCCTTTTTTTTATACACAATACACAATCCAAATTGATTTCTCTGTAATTCACCAGTATAGCAAGTACTATGCCTACCTGGAAGAAAACCGAGATTGACAACATTTTCCAACCTGACGCCCACGGTGTTTCCCAATGGGTCTCTCGTGAGACACTTGACACTTCTGTCCTTAATTGGGGAAACAATGGTGTTCAACGTCACGGCATCTTCTTCGGTGATAAGCGTTATAAGTGGGAAAAACAAGGCAAACGCAAAATCACCGCCCTCCGAACCGTCGGTTTCAGTGAAGATAAGCTATATGGTGCTGAACGACCAATCCGAGAAGATATACACAAGTTTCACAAAAAAAAAGGTTGTGTCGTCTGTGGCAGTCACTCCGATCTTGTAACAGACCATAAAAATGATCTCTACAATGACCCACGCGTTCTAAATAGAACTACACAAACCATTGATGACTTCCAGTGTCTGTGTAACCATTGTAACTTACAAAAACGCCAAGTTGCCAAAACCACACTTGAAACTGGTATACGTTTTGCTGCCACAAACATTCCTTCCCTTGCCCTTCACGGAATTGATTTCATACAAGGTGACGACACATTTGACCCTTCGGATCCTAATGCTATGGTTGGCACATTCTGGTATGATGTAGTTGCGTTTCATAAACACCTCCACAATCTACACTAAACACATAAACACATAAACACATAAACACAAAAAACACAAAAAACACAAAAAAAAATTTAATGGACGGACAGCGGTTGGACAAGAAATGAGGTCAAATTTTTTTTTATACACAATACACAATCCAAATTGATTTCTCTCTAATTCACCATTATTCCAAGCACTATGCCTTCCCAAGAGTCCCATATCACTAAAACCCCCTCAAATCCTGATATCTATGAATGTGCTAATTGTGATTCTCAATTTACCACAAATACTCCTCTTGACCAAAATTATTGTAAATCATGTGGTGTTATCACCCACGACGCTCATATTGTTTATAAACCAAATTCAACTACACTCCTCACTGTATATATGATTGATTAATCTAAATTCTTCTAATATTGCTTGGAATCAAAAAAATAGCGGAGGTTTTTTTTTATACTGTTTTCATAGAAATACCACTCTACATTTTACACTCAATACACAACACAGAATCCAAATTGATTTCTCTGTTTCCCCCCCTCAACAAAATAAGAAATGTCCGCTGTTATCGCTATCCGTAATGCTATCCCTAACCTTCAGATCAAGGATATTGAAGAAGTTGCCATTCTTATGGCCGCCTTCAATGCCCGCGTATCTGTCCTCAAATCTGAAGGCAGAAACGCACAGAAGACAGATAAGCAAAACACGTCTAAGCGCAAGACTATTCTTGATAAGATTCACAAGATTGACCCTTCATTCCAATTTGGAAGTCAATCTGACGAAGAACTCAAGGATTATCTTGATAAGACCAAGCGCGCAATTGCTATTCAAGCTAAATCTGACAAGAAGAGAAATAATCTTATTGATAAGATTCAGAAGATTGAACCTTCATTCCTAGACGAATGTCAATCCGAAGAAGAACTCAATGATTATCTTGATAAGACCAAGCACGCAATTGCTCTTCAAGCTAAGGCTGACAAGAAACAAGACACTCTTATGAAGAAATTTCACGATAAGTTTCCTACCGAAATGTGTCCTTCTGATATGACTAATGAAGAACTTGATTCTTACATTAAGACTAAATTGCAGGAGGAACGAGAGGCCAAGGCTGAAGAGAAGAAATTTCAGGCACAGAAGAGTAGAGATACTGAACGTTTCAATAAAATTGCTAATGAGATTTCCGGTCCCATTCCAGAAGGAATCTCCATTGAAGATTTGAAACAACTTCTTAAGGAACAGAAAAACGAAAATGCTAAATGTGAGAAATTTAGGACCATTTTTGACGATATTGTTAAGAAGAATCCTGAAGCCGGTATTTCTCCTGTCCATTTTACTGCTACTTCTTCTGAACTTCAACTTGCTATTAAGAATGCTCGAGCTAAGAAAAACGCCAAAAAACGTGCTGATATCGAACTTGAGAAGCAAATTAATGCTCAAAAACGAGCTGATAAGAAGCTCGAAACTGAACGTAAGAAACTTGCCGATAAAACTCTTAAACAGAAAAACAAGGAAAATGGTATTAAGGCTCCCCCCAAAAATGCCTATTTTCAGGCATTTGCAAAACATATTTCCCAACAAATCAGAGAAGGTATAATTGACCAAGTTGAGATTACTGAAGCTGGAGGTAAGAGTAAATTTCAACAAAAATCTTGGTCTGACCTTACTGACGAACAGAAGAAGGACCCTAATTCTGATTGGTATCCTTATCTTAGCACTGCCTAATTTTATCTAACACACTAACTATATTATTCTATACATATTAACTATTTTTAACGAAAAAAACCTATGTGAGCCCAGGTTTTTTTTTTCAATAATACAGAACACTAAATCTAAATTGATTCTACTCTCTTCACTCTCAAACACAACATGGGAAACTATCCTTCTGTACAACCACATATCAATCCCCCTAACCTCCACCCTAACCCTAATCCTAACTCCATATTCCTATCCACAACCACACCTACACTTACACCCACCCCTAAAATACCTGTATTTAACGACGACACTCCTTGGCACCCCGATTATTAGTATATTTTAACAACAAAATACAGCAGTTGGCTGGAAGAGGTCAGTTCTCTTTTTTTACATTTCACACAATATAACTCCTAAATTGATTCACTTATATTTTCAAATTAAAATGCCCACTACACGTCCCAGTCCAACTCAAGTTTTTGATTCTATTGACCTACGAAGAAAAATTTTTCATTTCAAATCTCTACCTAAGAAAAAACTTGTTCATAAGAATCATTCTCTTGTAATGCAAGAATTTAAAAATCATATTAAATTATATATTAATTTCTTCAACCAATGGAACACCGTACCAAGTTGGATAGAGGATGATGATGAAGAACAATATCATGATTTTGTTGATATAGTCAATGATATCTATAACTCTAACTCTTCCTATTACTATGAGGATACACCATATGGTTGGCTATTTCTAGAAATACAAAACTCCATTCGACGCATCCCTGTATCCACACCCAAAAATAACCCTACTTCCTGGTAAAATTACTCATTCTTCCATTCTATATTTCTATTCATATTTCCACACACATTCATATTTCACTATACTACTTAAATTACTCCTTGATTACATATATATACACCACTTAGAGTAGATTTTTTTTACATTTCACACAATACAAATCCTAAATTGATTTCTCTGTTCTTACTATGTATCACAAAAATGTCTCTCAATCGCACCACTTCCTTCTCTTCTACCCAGATTCCACGTCCACTTACTCTTGGTTCTGACGAGTGGAAGATTGCACAGCTTGCCCAAAAACGCTCTGAAGCTGAACTCACTGGTAATCCACTCTCCTCTTCACAGATTAAACGTCTCAAGGCCGCTATCAACAAGGTCGCACAGTCATTCAATGACAAACGTTTACTTGAGGAAAAACGTCTTAATGACGCTTCTGTTACCAAGCAAATTCGTAAGGATAATAAGAAGAAACGACAGGCATTGCTTAAACAAGCCAAGCACGAAGAAGCACTTCGTCAATTGCGAATTGAAGCTGACACACTCTTCACTCAATGTGACAAGTTGAATCTTGGTGTTGAACATATTTTGGGTGATACTGACAATATTATCATTCAAAAATGTCAACAAGCACTCACCAGGTATCATTCTTCCCCTCTATCCAAGAATGATATTAAAATCTGTGAACAAGCACATTCTAAGCAGATTAATAATATTGCCGCCGAAGCACGTGCCTCAGAAATCTTCCGAGACGCTAAAACTGGACATATCGTAGCTGACCAGAGTGTTCCCGGTGAAGATTTCTCTCTTCCCAAGAAGAAAAAAAAATCCAATAAGAAGAAATACATTACTTCTATCATAACCAATACTGATACTCCTGATATCACTATTGATTGGGGTAATTCTCAATTATCTCAAAAACTTACCAAGAAGCAACAACGTCAGATTGCTTCTGCTAATACTACTGCCATAAGTGCTTAAATACCCAGAGCTCACAACAAAACACAAAAAACACATAAACACATAAACACATAAACACAAAAAAAACAAAAAAAATTTAATGGACGGACAGCGGTTGGACAAGAAATGAGGTCAAATTTTTTTTTATACACAATACATAATCTAAATTGATTTTTCTATTCTATCATAATATTCAAAGTAATTCTATAATGTCTTCTCGATTTCCTTCCACCCCTAAAAATCTTCATTCAATTGATCATCCTTCCCAAGAGGAACCTGACCCATTTTATACTGAAGAATGGAAACAAACTTTTGATAAGGCATTGAATAAGGGATTTGACAATCTATTTTATCAGATATGTCACAACCTTGGAGGCAATTTTACAGATCCTGAGCATCCTTTGAAATCTCTCTGGCAAGATAAAATTATTGAATACTCTCATACTCCTCCCCATAAACGTTTCAGTGCTCCACAACTCTATTTGCGTCTTAATGTTTCTCAACAGATTGACATTCTCAATGGCCCTAATGGACCTGAACTTGATATTCCCTTGAATAAGGACGGTAATCCTATTAAATTTACCGCCGCCACTATTCTCTCCCAGAATTCTTCTCATTTCAGACAATATGTTAATGACCAAGAATATCTTCCTCCCGGTCTATGTCTTCTCATTTTCAGACATTCCACTCAAGATTGGACATATAATATTATCATTACACGTGATAAAAATTCCACACATAAATGTCATTGGGATACTCTTGACACAATTGACTAATCTATATAACTTTCATATACACTAATCTTATATTATCCACCCTAATTTAAATCTTTCCTAATTAAAATCTATACGATTTTTCCCTGCTAAGTTCAGGTTTTTTTTTATACATAATAGATTTACTAAATTGATTTTTCTCTTGTTGAAATTTAACACATTTAAAAAGTTGATATTATATTAATTAATAAACACTATGCCTCCAAAAAAGAAAGCATCTGCAAAAAAAACCGATTTTCCTGGAGAAAAAAAACAACCCGCTAAAAAAGATACCAAAGATAAAAAACCCAGAGCTCCTTCTGCATATAATATCTTTATGAAAAAAGAATTAACTAAACTTAAAGAAAAACACCCTCAAATGGACCATAAAGAACGATTTAAATTAGCCGCTAATAATTGGTCTAAGGAAAAAAAATAAATATTTACTTTCATTATTATTCTCAATTTTATTTTCTCAATTTATTTTTTTTTAGATTTTTAGATTTTTTAGATTTTTAAATTGATTTTTCTATTACTGTATTTTATTACAAAATGCCCGCCACAAACTCTACTTCTTCTCAACCTTCCTTTTTCTCTACACTTCAACCCGATAATCTTATTAGTTTCAAATATTTCGGTGGAAGTTTCCCCGGAACAGAGAGAACCGTAAGTTTTGTCTCATGGCGTTGGTTCACCCCAAATTCCTACTACTCCGAGGGATATTTAACTGCTCGTGATTCTTCCGATATGTATAAAACTTATCATTATTCAAAAATGACTGATCTTAAACTTATCTCTACACAAGTTCCTATTACCCCCCATTCTGAAAATATTACCCAAAATAATCTATCAAAATGGACTTCATGGATTAAGGAAGGTGATATTATTCAATTTTCATATATGAATCAAACGCAAATTCGTAATGTTACATTTGTAAATTTTATAGATAGACATTCTTCCACAAAACGAAAAATTATGTCTCTCGAAAATGGATATACCAAAACATTCTTTATTGATAAAATGGCAATTCATAAAATTTCTCAAGTTGAACAGAATTATTCTGACGAAGATATTGACTCTTCACAAGAAGTTCTTCAAAATCAAACTCTACAATCTGAGTCTAAAAAAGATATTTTGATTAAGCAAATGAAAGCACATATTGATTCTCAAAATATTATGATTGAAAAATTTAAAGCTAGAATGTTCCTTCTTGAAGAAGATTGTGTACATTTAGAAGAAGATAAACGAAATGCATATACTATTATGACAGTACATAAAAGACGTTATCCTTCTACTTGGGAAAATGATTTTCAACCTAAAGAACTTTCCGGTTGGGAAATTATTAATTCCACTACTTCTCAATAAACTTTTCAAAACAAAACAATACATAAATACTCTTACTACATTTTATAGATAATACATAATTTAAATTGATTTTAATAAATTTATTTTTTTATCCAATAAAATGTCACAATCTCCTACTGATAATTCCCTCTCTCAAAAAAATAATCTCCATATATCCCTTTTAAAAAATTGTGCTAAAAATGCTGACGAAAATAATGCTAAATTAGCACAAAAAACTATAGAAAATGCTCAAACAAATAATATTGATAAAGCTATGAAACAAATGGTTGAAGATTGTTTTAAAGATCCTAAAACTGGTAGACGACTTACTTATGCTGAAATGCGTATGTTTTATGGTTAAATAAACTTTTAACAACAAAATTTATCAAAAATAAAAATTAATTATATTTTCGCGATTAATAGGTAAGCTCAGATTTTTTTTATTTATAGATTTATAGATTTATAGATTTTTAAATTGATTTTTCTCTCTTAGTTCAGTATCAAAACTTACAAATGCCATTCCCTTCCGCTCCTAAAAATTCCGTTTCTCTTTCTACCCCTCTTGAAATTTCTTCTAAATCACAAGAGGATATTAAAATTGAAAAACAGAAAAATGCCGATAAATGGAAGGTTGCCATTAATCAAGGTATGGAAAATGCTTCACTTCTTGTTTTCCAAGCTTTGGCAAATACTACTGATTATGGTTCTTCTCTTGAAGAACTACTCGCTAATCAATGGTATGAATGTGTAAGTGAATTTGAAGATTCATCCCTGAAAAAATCCTCTTCTCCACAACTTATGCGAAGATATGATTTTACTAGAGATTTCAAAATTAATCTTCTCGAAGGGACTGAAATTCCTAATCCTACCAAATTCAATAAGGATACCGGCAAAATTCAAGAAGTTCCTATTACTCTTGGAATGATGTTATCTTGGAAAGATCAACAATCCGGCGAATTTACACATCCTGGAGAACGTCTTCGTAATACTATGACTAATTGGTTACCACAAGGCAAAACTGTCCTTATTTTCCCTGTTAGAAATAAGGATACCAAAAAAATTATTCCATATAAATTTGATATTAAAATTGTTGACGACGGTAATCTAGGCCATACCTCAAATAAATATGATTGGAATAAATATCATTAATTTTTCATATAATTCTTTAAATTATTATAAAATTTAATATAATATTAGTATAAATTTTAAAAAAATCGTCAAAGTGGTTGATGATTTTTTTTATTTCTATCCTTATACATTTTTCTAAATTGATTTTTCTATTATCTAATTATTACTTCACTACTTATTACTTCACTACTTATGGACAATTATAAACAACTTAAACTAATAAATAAATTAAATCAATCTATTAAAAATAATGATAGTATTTTTATTCAAAATAAAATTGAAAAACAACTTTTAATAATTACCAAAAAATTACAAAATACCAAATAGATTTTATTATTCCTTACACAATCATGTTTTTATTTTTTTAGATTTATAGATTTATAGATTTTTAAATTGATTTTTCTATTCTTCTAAAATAACAACAGTTGCACACAAATGGGTCCTATGTCATTCGATACTCTCACTACCAAGCTTTTTGAAGCCTTGTCCGATATTGAAGATTTTTCCTATTCCACACAAGAACTTAGGGATTATTATGATACAGTTAAACCTGATAAAAAAAACAATAAGAAGCAAATGAAAACTTCTGCTTATAAAATGTTTTTATCAGAAAATGCTGGTAAATTAGATAAACCTAATTGGAAGGATATTAAAGACGACCCTGATCAATTTCAAATATATGCCAATTTAGCTACTAAAAAAAATGAAGAACTTGGTTTTTCTCCTGACCAAAATCCACAGGAAGCAAAAAAACTTAAAACTAAAAATAAAAATTTAGCATTAAAAGCCGCCATTGCCGCTGAAAAACAAAAAAAAATACCTATTACTCCTACACTTATTCCTAATGATACAATTTCTCAAATAGAACATATTTCTCCTCCTGATTCTCCTATTTCAAATTCTGAGAGTCCTACTGAATTTGATAAAATTGATATTAATGCTGACGGTGTTATTTCTCGTGAAGAATATGATACATTTATAGAAAATACTTCTATTCAAGAAAATACTTCTGAACTAGACCAGTCTATTCCTGTTGATAATTCCACACTTCCTCTATTTGAAGGTAAAGCTCCTAAAACTCCCTTAAATAATTTCAAACAATGGGTTCTTAAACAAAAAAATTTAGAATTTAATTCTAAAATCTCCAGAGATGATATGACTACATTTAAAGAAGAATATAACTTTGATAAGGATAAATATGACGAACAATGTCAATGGTTTGAATTTATTCAAAATAATATGCGTATTGACTAACTTTTACAATAACAAATAATTTTATATAATAAATTTTAAATTTAAATTTTATTTTTTTTTCCTTACAACTTTTTTCTTAAAAAATTTATACTTTTTTTTTACATTTTTTTTTTTTAGATTTATAGATTTATAGATTTTTAAATTGATTTTTCTATATTGTCTAAATAACTAAAAAGCAAATAATATGCCTGGTGTTTCTACTCATTCCAAGATTGACAATATCTTCACTGCTCTTTGCAGTATTCCTGAATTTAAATATTCTGAAGATGAATTGTGGGAATTTGTAGCACAAACTAGTATGAAAATTAAGAAACCTTCTCGTTCTACTAAACCACGTCATACTTCCGCTTATTCTATGTTTTTGAAAGAAACTAAAACTGGAATGGATGATACTGCTGATTTAGCACAAAAATGGGCCACTATTAAGGAAAATGCCGGTGAAGAATTTGAAAAATTTCAGAATATGGCTGAACAAAAAGATAAAGAAAATGGATTAGATTCTCTTGCCTCTACTAAATCTACTTCACAAACCACCGAGAAAAAACTTCGAATTGAGTTAATTGAAGCACGAATTGCCGATACTGAAGACGCTCATAAACCTATTTTCCCCGGTGTTAAACCCGACTCCATTGTTAATTGTTATAAAGAATGGAAAAAATCTATTCTTGGATTAACTCCTAATGATACTATTTCACGAGACGATTTAAAAAATTATAAAACTGAAGACGAATTTGACGATAAAAATATGGACGGACGTGATTGGGATAATTATATTAGAAATAATATGGCTTTTGCTTCCGATATTTAATTTTACTTACATTACATTACATTTTACATTATTAAATTTTACATTATTAAATTTTACATTATTAGATTTTATTTTTTTAAATTGATTTTTCTATTAATCTATATAAAACAATGACTCACACCTTAACCACCATTCCTTTTTCAAAAAATCTTGGACGTATTAAACGAGATATTAATAATATATATTGGGATTTTATACGTTCCGTTGATTATCAAGATCTATGGTCCAATTTAATTCATAAATTTAAAACTTATAATAATCAATCTATACTTCATATTCTTGCTTTCTTATATAAAATATATTTAATAAAACATACTAAATCCTCTCCGTCTATTAAATCTTCGGAACCTATTAAATCCTCTGACCCTATTAAATCCTCGGAACCTATTAAATCCTCGGAACCTATTAAATCCTCTCCGTCTATTAAATCTTCGGAACCTATTAAATCCTCTGGGTCTATTAAATCCTCTGGGTCTATTAAATCTTCGGAACCTATTAAATCCTCTGGGTCTATTAAATCCTCTGGGTCTATTAAATCTTCGGAGCATA
>MDSX01086503.1_pt1 | contig 11438 bp, 17 predicted proteins | sample 811141 | NCBI WGS metagenome assembly MDSX01 (sample SAMN05326642, study PRJNA326480) | marine metagenome | isolation source: seawater | place: Atlantic Ocean: South East | collected 2010
ATGTGTATTCGTATTCTTGGAAGTAATCGTCGGTATGGGTACGTAGGTGACATAATTATTGGAGTTGTTAAAGACGCTACACCTAACTTAACGGTTAAACGGTCAGATGTTGTTCGGGCTGTAATTGTTCGTACAAAGTACTCGATTCGAAGAAAAGATGGTTCACGTCTACGTTTTGATGACAATGCTTCCGTAATTATAAACAAAGAAAATAATCCACGTGGAACGCGTGTTTTTGGTCCAATTGCTAGGGAATTAAAAGATAAAGGTTTTACAAAAATTATTTCTCTAGCACCTGAAGTACTTTAATTGGGCTTGTAAATATAGATAAAAAAAGACATAAAAATTAATCGTGTAATTGAGGTTATTGGTGTAGTTTTTTCCGCTTCATACAGAATTTACAAATCATATAGGACCTCAAATTAAAGTGGAATTGAATGGTAGTTTCACATTATCTATGATTATTAAATGTGCTTACGCACTGATCAATATTGCTTTGTCTTGTTGCAGTTTATGTGTCTTATTTTTTTATTATATTTTTTGACCGCCCCTTTTATGGCTAAGCAATTAGCAGCAGTACATAATGTTGTTTTTATGTATCTTTCACCGATTAGAGACGTGAGGATACCTCTGAAACTTCTTATGCCTAATCTTGAGGTGAAGAGGGCCATAGGGGAGAGATTTACATATTTAGATTCGATTCTAAATGTGCTACTTGCTGGCGTGATTACCTATATTCTCTTCCCAAATATTTTGGTTAGTTTTGTTATTAGAATCTCGCTTCTCGGTCCTGCTACTGTTGAAGCAGTCCGTTATTTAACTTTTAACCGTTGATTAACTCATTTTAAATTATTATAAGATGCACAAAGATTTAAAGACCTTGTATAAAGAAAAGATCGTTCCTGAAATGATCAAGGATTTTGGGTATAAAAATATTGAGCAAGTACCTAAAATTATAAAAATTTCTGTAAATCGTGGTTTAGGTGAAGCTTCGAAGAATTCAAAGGAATTAGATTCAAGTCTTCAGGAAATTGCAATTATTACTGGTCAACAACCAACAGTAAATAAAGCTCGAAAATCAGTTGCAGGTTTTAAAATTCGTGATGGAATGCCTGTGGGTGGTTCAGTAACATTACGTAAGGACCAAATGTATACATTTTTAGCAAAATTAATACATATTGTACTTCCCCGTATCCGTGACTTTCGTGGAATAAATTCTAATTGTTTCGATGGGCGTGGAAATTATAATTTGGGGCTTAAAGAACAATTAATGTTTCCAGAAATTTCATATGATGATGTAAATCAGCTGCATGGCTTTGATATTTCAATTGTCACAACGGCAAAAACCGATGAAGAAGCATTTGCACTTTTAAAAAGTTTTGGGATGCCATTTAAGATAACGTAACTTTTAAATTTTTATAATCTATTATGACAGATACTATAGCAGATATGTTAACGCGAATTCGTAATGCGAATCTGGCGAAACATCAAATTGTTCAAATTCCTTCTACGAAGGTTACACGTAATATTGCTAACGTTCTTTTAACAGAAGGGTTTATTGAATCCTTTGAAGAATTAAAGAATGGGTTACGAAGTTCGCTTCTTCTTTCTCTTAAATATAGTGGGAAAGATAGAACACCTCTTATTACAAAGATAACACGAGCTAGTAAACCTGGTTTACGTGTCTACAGTAGTTCTAAAAAAATGCCTAGGGTTTTAGGTGGTTTTGGTACTGCTATAATTTCTACTTCAAAAGGTTTAATGACAGATAAAAAGGCCAGAGAAGAAGGGATTGGTGGAGAGTTACTATGTTATATTTGGTAAAAATTTTCTATAAAAAAAAGATGTCTCGAATCGGTAAACAATTTATCATACTTCCTAAACAAGTTAAGGTAACACTTAATGGACAAAAAATAGTCGTTGATGGTCCAAAAGGGAGTCTATCACGGATATTACCTTCTCTTATTTGTTGTACATTAAATGAAGAAGACGGAAAGCTTTTCTTAGAAAAAGCACAAGATACAAAACTTGCACAAGCTCTTTACGGATTATCACGCACACTTGTGTCAAATATGGTAACTGGTGTTTCAGAAGGTTTTGATAAAAGATTGCAAATAACTGGAGTAGGGTATCGTGCTCAACTAGATGGAAAAGATCTTATTTTAAATATGGGGTATAGTCACCCTGTCCGCATGCTTACCCCTGCATCATTATCTGTAAAAGTCGAAACACCTACCACTGTTGTTGTTTCTGGTATGGAAAAAGATGCCGTAGGTGAATTTGCTGCAAAAATCCGGTCAATACGACCACCTGAACCATATAAAGGTAAAGGTATTGCATATGAAGGTGAAATTATTCGCCGTAAAGCTGGTAAGACCGGTAAGTAATCGGGTTTTAACCTTATTTTATTAAAAAAAAATTATAAATAATTCTCTGTTAAAATATGTCAAGCCCTAAAAAAGGATACAAGACAAAATCGGAATGGTCAGAGCGTGTCGTCTCTATTCAACGTGTGACTAAGGTAGTAAAAGGTGGTAAAAAGATGAGTTTTCGTGCAACGATTGTTGTTGGCAATGAGCAGGGTAAAGTAGGTGTTGGTGTTGGGAAAGCTGGAGATGTAATTACGGCTGTACGAAAAGCCGTAACAGATGGTAAAAAAAATATTATTTCTGTCCCTTTAACAAGTTCTAATTCAATACCGCACCCAATTAATGGGAGATTTGGGGCGGCAAAACTTGTTTTACGTCCGTCTGCCCCGGGTTCAGGTGTTATTGCCGGTAGCTCTATTCGTACGGTACTTGAACTAGCTGGTGTTAAGAATATTCTTTCAAAACAACTGGGGTCAAATAACCTATTAAATAATGCACGTGCAACTATTAACGGTTTAAGTTTATTACGTTCATATAGTAACTAATGCTTAATTATTAAATTAACTTTAGGTAACTTTAAAGTAGAGTAGAAAATATCCTTAGATGAAAAAAAGTTCTGAAACAAATACTCTCTTACAAATAAAAATAACAAAAATTTTAAGCCTTTTACTTTTAGTTAGATTAGGCTTATATATTCCCGTACCAAATGTAGATTTAGATATTTTTTCGCAAGGACAAGCCATAAATCCAATGTTTGGTTTTGCGCGAACACTAACAGGAAGCTCATTTTTAGGTGTTGGGGCCTTAGGGATTTTACCTTATATAAACTCGTCTATTATTATTCAATTACTATCTTCAGTATTTCCAAATTTGGAGCGGTTACAAAAAGAAGAAGGAGAATTGGGTCGACAAAAAATTAGCCGCTATACTAGATATTTGACCTTTGGTTGGGCTATAGTTCTAAGTACCGCAATAGCGTTTCTTTTAGTTAAACCAGTTGTTTTTAATTGGAACCTAGTATTAGCAATAAAAATAATTGTATCTTTAACAACGGGTTCCTTGTTATCTATGTGGTTTGCAGAATTAATTACCGAAGAAAGTTTAGGAAACGGTTCCTCAATGATTATTTTTATTAATATCGTTGGAAGTATTCCAAATAGTTTTGGTGAATTGAGTAAGAATCTAACAGGGGTTTCATATCTTGATACATTTACTTTGGGTGGTCGTGGGCTACTAATATATTTATTTATCGTCTTCGTAATTATTCTATTTCAAGACGCTTATAAAAAAATTGATATTGTATCCGCAAAACAATTAAATGTTGGTTCTTCAGAGCAAATTCTACAATACGATAGTTTAAAAAATAGCTATATTCCGATTAAATTAAATCAGGGTGGTATTATGCCTTTGGTTTTTAGTTCAACGATTGCTACATTTTTATATTATCCTTTACAATTTTTTGCTAACTCGATTAATGGGTTCGCTGCAGAACTTATGCCAACTCTTTTGGCTGGATATTCGCTTATATTAAACATTGTGCTAGTAATTTTCTTCAGTGGGTTTTACGCATTATTAGTTCTTAAACCAGCTGATATATCACAAAATCTTGCAAAAATGGCTTATAGTATTCCAGGAATTAGGCAGGGTAACCAAACAACACAATATCTAAAGCAAACGGTTAGTAGGTTAGCGTTTATGGGCGGTCTATTCTTAGCTTTTTTAGCATTTTTTCCTTTTGTACTAGGTAATTTCTTTCAATTTACTGTTTTTAAGAATATTACCTCCCTTTTGATATTAGTTGGCGTAATCACAGATACAACTGCTCAAATTCGCGCTTATTTGATTTCTCGTAATTACGAAGGTTTTAAAAAGACGTAGACTTTTCCACTTAAGTAAGTTACCTTTATGTAAGGTATTTAAATGAATTTTGAAAACCAATTTGTTCAATATTGTAGAAATAAAATTATTTGAAACTCTATGAAAGTAGTAAGTTCAATTGGCAATCTTAAAAATAGATCAAAAGATTGTCAAGTTGTAAAAAGGCGCGGTCGAATTTATCTTATTTGTAAGAGTGATCCACGCTTAAAAGTTCGACAAGGTCGGGCAAAAATGAAACGTAAATAATCCTTAAATAGTTAAATGGCACGTATCTCAGGAGTGGATCTTCCACGAAATAAGCGAATTGACGTCGGTTTAACATACGTGTTTGGTATTGGTCGAACGAGTGCAAAGCAGATTATTCAACAAGCTAACGTTTCACCAAGTACACGTTGTTCTGATTTAACCGATGAAGAAATAACAAGTATAAGAGCAATTGTTGACACAAATTACCAAACAGAAGGTGATTTACGTCGTGTTTATTCTCAAAACATTAAACGTTTAACTGAAATTGGTTCGGCTGCAGGTCGACGTCATAGAGTCGGTTTACCGGTTCGAGGTCAACGCACTCGTACTAATGCACGTACACGTAAAGGAAAAGTTAAAGTAGTGGTTGCGAAAAAGTCGCGTTAAATTTAACAAAATATATTTTCTACCACAAACATTTATATTAAATATGGTTAAACAAGGAAAACGATTTTCTAATAAAAAGTCGAAAAAAATAGTTTCGCTAGGAGTTGTTCATATAAAGTCAACTTTTAATAATACTATTGTAAATATTACTGATAAAACAGGAAATACGTTAGTTTGGGCGTCTGCTGGTGGAAGTGGTTTCAAAGGTGCAAAAAAAGGAACTCCTTTTGCTGCGCAATCAGCAGCTGAAAAAGCAGCATCTCAAGCATATGATCAAGGTATGCGACAAGCTGAAGTTGTTGTTAGTGGTCCGGGAAGTGGTCGTGAAACTGCCATTCGTGCACTGCAAGGTTGTGGGCTTGAAGTTTTAGTAATAAAAGATATTACTCCTGTTCCTCATAATGGTTGTCGCCCTCCCAAAAAGCGTCGCGTATAAGAATTTTTTGGTCATTGGCTTTTAATTCAATGCCTTATTGATTTTTAATAGATAACGTAATGTTACAAATTCAGTGCTTACAATCTAAAACGCAAGAAATTAATACTCTTTTTTCACGGTTCGTTATTGGACCATTAAAAAAAGGTCAAGGCCTCACGATTGGCAATGCGTTAAGACGCGTATTATTATCGGATCTACAAGGCTTAGCAATTGCTGGAGTCCGTATGGCAGAGGTAAATCACGAATTTTCGACAATTCCTGATGTAAAAGAAGATGTTATTGATATTTTACTTAATTTAAAACAAATTGTTTTAAAAGGATCCATAAAGGAATCGACTTTATCACGTTTAGTGTATCATGGTCCGGGTCTTATTACTGCAAAGGACATTGAATTACAAGACGAAATTACAGTAGTTGCTCCAAATCAATATATCGCAAGTGTTAATGCGAATAAAACGATTGAAATGGAATTCGTAATTAAAAGTGGTGAGGGTTACTCTATTAGTAATGCTAGAACGCAAGTTCCAGATGGTTTTCTTGCAATTGACGCTATTTATATGCCTGTTAAGAAAGTTAACTTTTTTATTGAAACATCAGGTAATAGTAATTCTTTAGATTTAGAAAGTTTGATTCTTGAAGTTTATACAAATGGAAGCATTACTCCAAGCGAAGCGGTAAGTTCTGCAGCTGAAATTTTACAAAATATTTTTTGTTCTTTAAGACTTACAAACCTTTCTCTTCAATCTCAGCCCATTCTTGAAGAGGAATTAAAAAAGGAAAAAAGTAGTGGTGTTGATAATATATTAATTGAAGAGCTTGAATTGTCTGTACGAGCTTTTAATTGCTTGAAGCGTGCTAATATTCATACTTTGTCAGATTTACTACAATATTCACAAGATGATTTGTTGGAGTTTAAAAATTTTGGTCAAAAGTCTGCTAATGAAGTTTGCATAAATTTAAAAAACAAGTTTGGAAAAACCCTAGTTTAATAAAACAAAACTAACGACTGTAAAAAGATAAGATTTGTAGGAAGTATCAAAATTCAATATTTGCTATGTAAAAAAATCTTTGAACCGAATAATAATCCTAATATTAAAAAACATAACTAATCTATGTCTCAAATGGCTTCAGATATACAAGCTGCCTATTTTGGCATTGGACGTCGTAAAACGTCCGTGGCAAAAGTTATTCTTGTTTCCGGCTCTGGTTCTATGGTTGTGAATCATAAGCCGGGTGAGCTTTATTTGCAATTTAATTCACAGTACATTAATACGGCCAAAGCTCCTTTAATAAAACTGGGTTTAGAAAACAATTATGATATCTATGTTAATACGCACGGCGGTGGGATTAAAGGACAAGCTGATGCAATTAAATTAGGTGTAGCACGCGCTCTTTGTTATATATCTTCTGATAACAGAAGCCCATTAAAAACAGCCGGATATTTAACTCGAGATGCCCGCTGTAAAGAAAGAAAAAAATATGGTCTACGTAAAGCACGTAGAGCTCCACAGTTTTCAAAACGTTAATAAACTTAAGATTTTTAAAATACGATGGTTAAAGCTGAAATTCATCCAAAATGGTATCCGAATGCAAAAGTTTTTTGCGATGGCCAACTAATTATGAAAGTTGGGTCAACAAAACCAAGATTAAATGTTGATATCTGGTCCGGAAATCATCCATTCTATACCGGTTCACAAAAAATTCTGGATACAGAAGGTCGTGTAGAACGTTTTATGCGTAAGTATGGAATTGAAAATCAATCTTAAAAGCTATAAAATAATATGCCGACAATACAACAATTAGTTAGATTTGAGCGAACAGTTACCAAAAAGAAAACTAAATCACCAGCTCTTCAAGCATGTCCACAAAGACGTGGAGTTTGCACACGTGTTTATACTACAACTCCTAAAAAACCAAACTCTGCATTACGAAAAGTTGCCCGTGTTAGGTTAACTTCAGGTTTTGAAGTTACTGCGTATATTCCTGGAATTGGTCATAACATTCAGGAACATTCGGTAGTACTAATACGAGGGGGACGTGTAAAAGATTTACCTGGTTGCAGATATCATGTTGTCCGTGGAACATTGGATGCAGCTGGTGTTAAGGATAGAAAGCAAAGTAGATCAAAATATGGTGGTAAAAAGCCAAAAAATTAATATTACATTAAACCTTTGTAGTAAAATAATAGAGACTTATGTCACGAAGAAATAGAGCACAACGAACGTTAGCCCAACCGGATCCAATTTATAACAGTCGTTTAGTTACGTTGTTAGTATCACGTATATTACAATCGGGTAAAAAATCCCTTGCTCAACGAATTGTTTACCAAGCACTTGAAATTATATCGGTAAAGACAGAAGAAAATCCCATTTTAATTTTGGAAAAAGCCGTTAAAAATGTAACGCCACAAGTCGAAGTTAAGGCTCGTCGTGTTGGAGGTTCAACATATCAGGTTCCTATTGAAATACGAGCTTATCGTGGAACAAATATTTCTCTTAAATGGATTACGGAATTTGCTCGGACGCGTTCAGGTAAAAGCATGGCAGGAAAATTAGCGAATGAGTTGATAGATGCAGCAAAAGAAACGGGAAATGCAATTCGTCGTAAAGAACAAACACATAAAATGGCCGAAGCAAATAAGGCATTTGCACATTTCCGTTACTAACATCTAATCGGTATTTGTTTTTATACCGTTCGCCAAAAGTATTTTCAAATAAAGAAAGTAACAATATAAACTTAAATAAGTAGAATTCAAGTATGGCACGTGAAAAATTTGAAAGATCTAAGCCGCACATTAATATTGGTACAATTGGCCATGTTGATCATGGTAAAACAACATTAACGGCTGCAATTTCGGCAACATTAGCAATCCATAATGAAAAAGCTGCTAAGAAATTTGATGAAATTGATTCAGCACCTGAGGAAAAGGCACGTGGTATTACAATTAATACAGCTCACGTTGAGTATGAAACAGCTACACGCCATTATGCTCATGTAGACTGTCCAGGACACGCCGATTATGTAAAAAATATGATTACTGGTGCTGCACAAATGGATGGTGGTATCTTAGTTGTATCGGCTGCAGATGGACCAATGCCACAAACAAGAGAACATATTCTATTAGCAAAACAAGTTGGTGTGCCGCATTTAGTAGTTTTTCTAAATAAAGCCGATCAAGTTGATGATGAAGAGCTTCTAGAGTTAGTTCAACTAGAAGTACAAGAGCTTCTTGAAAGTTATGATTTCCCTGGTGATGATATTCCATTTGTTTCTGGGTCAGCATTGCTTGCTCTTCAAGCTGTTGAAGGGGGGACAAAGCAACGCGGGGAAGATAAATGGGTTGATCTTATTTATGACTTAATGGATGCTGTTGATAACTATATTCCAACACCAGAGCGTGATACTGAAAAAACATTCTTAATGGCGGTGGAAGATGTTTTCTCAATTACAGGGCGTGGTACTGTGGCAACAGGTCGAATTGAACGTGGTGTGGTTTCAGTTGGTGATACCGTTGAACTTGTTGGACTAAAAGAAACAAAATCCACAACAGTTACAGGTATCGAAATGTTCCAAAAAACACTGGAACAAGGGTTAGCAGGTGATAATGTAGGAATTTTAATTCGAGGAATTCAGAAAGCTGATATTGAACGTGGTATGGTATTAGCTCAGCCTGGTTCAATTACTCCTCATAAAAAATTTGAAGCAGAAGTATATATTTTAAATAAAGAAGAAGGTGGTCGACACACGCCATTCTTTACGGGTTATCGTCCACAGTTCTATGTTCGTACAACAGATGTTACTGGTACTATCGTTCAATTTACGGGTGATGATGGTAGTGTTGCTGAGATGGTAATGCCTGGTGATCGTATTAAGATGACTGCAGAATTAATTAACCCAATCGCTATTGAACAAGGAATGCGTTTTGCAATTCGAGAGGGCGGTCGAACAGTAGGGGCCGGTGTTGTTTCAAAAATTCTAGAATAATTTAAAAATTTATGGATTTATACAAACCAGAGAAACTTCGTATTGGTCTAAAAGCCTATGACTCTGCTATCTTAGACGAATCTTGCAATAAGATAATTGATGTTATTATTAATAGTGGGACCAAAGTGGTAGGTCCAATTCCATTACCAACAAAGCGAAGAATTTATTGTGTTCTACGTTCACCACATGTTAATAAAGATTCACGTGAGCATTTTGAAATAAGAACGCATAAACGTCTAATTGATGTTTATACTCCGTCTGAACAAACGATGGAGAATTTAAGAAATTTAGATTTATTGGCTGGTGTTGATGTTGAAATTAAAAGTTGTTAATATCTAACCTTTAAGTATAATCACTTATTTATAAGTGATTATACTTAGAAGGTCGTGTTTTAACTAACTATATAATTAACTTTTATTACGTATGGATTTAAGGCATAAAAATTTTTGAATCAAAAACAATTCACTCAGGGTAAAGATGTGAAAATAGTAAACGAAAAGGGTTAAATATAGTAGTGCGTTATTTTTACAAGAATAATAATCCAAATATGAAATTATTCTTCTGCCTCGAATGAACCTAATAAAACCTTTTATGGTATCGTACTCTTGATTAAATTCTTTTTTCCTTTTGAGAAAATATGTCTCTTTTAAACTTGCAAAATGAAATTTTAATAATTGCCTTCTGTTTCTTTGTTAGGCATAATTTTTTAAATTTATTGCATTTAACGGGGCTGACGGGACTCGAACCCGCAACTTCCGCCGTGACAGGGCGGTGCTCTAACCAATTGAACTACAACCCCTCTGTAGTTTCTTATTTCAGATTAAAAGAATCTCTCACTTAAGTCAAGTAATATTTTTAATGTTTAATTCGTATTATGTAGTCTACAAGAATGAAATCTCGTTATTTTGTGATTGTTGGTAATTTGTTTCCTTTAATTTTTTCATAATTTTACCAAAATACTCTTGTAAGTAGTTTTCCAAACTTAGTCTTTCAGTTGTCCAGTTTACTTCAGGAATTGTTTGTTTTATTTTAGTTGAGTCGATGGTAAGTTCAGAAAATTGTAATCGATCTGAAATGTTCCAAGTAAATTCAAAAAAGCGCAAAAATCGACTTAGTCCCATAAGCACTAAACTTGGTATGTATAGAACCTTCGCTTTTTTCCCCGATAATCTCTCACATAATGCGACAATTTCCTCTGAGGTCCAGAACTTTTTACCAATAAGAGCCACTGTTTTGGTCCCAGGGCTTAAATCTTTCAAATCATTTATAATTGAAACCGCTGCGTCTTGAGTATCTAAATAAGCAATTGGACTTGAATTTCCTAAAAGCCATATTGTTTTATTTTCTAAGACTGGAATCGCGTATTGATTAATAATCCCCTGAAAAAATCCTGAACATTGAAAGATTGTACACGAAAATGAACTTTCTTTAAGTAAAGATCCGATTTTTTGTTTCAAATCAATAAGAGGAATCGCATTATTAGTTGATTCACCTAAAACAGAAAAGAAGATAAATTTTTTAATATTTCCTACCTTTGCAGCTTCAATAAGTGCCATTTTACCTTTCCAGTCCACCGTTTCAGAATTGTAATCATCTGTTGGGCGAACAGTTGAGGCGTCAATAATAAATGAAACACCTTTTAAAGCAGGTGGAATTGTTTCTGGTAATGACAAATCACCATATATTAACTCTGCACCCCAATCTTTTAGAAAGTTTGCTCGGCGGAGATTTCTCGTAAAACATTTAACTTGATACCCTTCATCGATTGCTTGTTTTACAATTTGTCTGCCTAGTGTTCCGGTACCTCCTATTATAAGTAAACTCATATTATAAAATAATTACCTCGTTTAAAATTTATTGTTGTGTCGTTTTAAATCATACACAAAATTATAACGAATTTCTAGTTAAGAAGAGTAGTCTATATATTATAAGCCATATTCTAATATTAGTTTTATGTTTTAATTTCTAAACTTATGCTTGACAGGTCATATGTGAATAATGTAGAATTTAAAACAGATTAAAAATTTGATATTTCAAACGAATATACATTTAATACCATGGAGAGTTTGATCCTGGCTCAGGATGAACGCTGGCGGTATGCTTAACACATGCAAGTCGAACGAAAGTTTTTAACTTTA
>MDSX01020038.1_pt1 | contig 11429 bp, 19 predicted proteins | sample 811141 | NCBI WGS metagenome assembly MDSX01 (sample SAMN05326642, study PRJNA326480) | marine metagenome | isolation source: seawater | place: Atlantic Ocean: South East | collected 2010
CCTGGACAAAGCGCGACGGGACTCCCGGTGAAACGACGCAAGTCTTTAGTGATCAAGTGATCTACAAACTGATCAGCCGTCGCCGGATCCAGGAAGTCAATCGCTATTCACTCAAGCCGGTGGGAAAAGTTATGGGGCTTGGAGCTGGTCACTCACAACTGGCGGTGACTGACCGGATCAGCGACTGATCGACATACCGCTTGCTGACAGCCGCGACGGTGCTGGATCGAATCCAGCCAGCAAGCCTTGCCCTACGGGGCAGCACCTTGACAACTGAAGCCCGTAACGGGAACCACGCGAGGGGAGGCACCCTTCCTATCTCGCGCTGCATGAAACATAGTGAGCACTATGCTCCAGTTTCATTTCCGTCCAATCCAAACCCCATAGGGTTATGGCGGACGCACGTAGAAACTAGCGAGTCAACTGTTAGTTTTTGCACCATTTTGGTCGTGATCATTTATGATCATGGCATGATTCCACCTTGCAGGGCAGTTATGAGCTGCCTTGCCTGATGGATTCTCTCCATCAATTGCCAACTAATTTAGGAGTCTTTTATGACCATCCGATTCATTCAACATCAGTTCGATCTCCCAGCAGACTGGGCAAGCTATTTATTCAACGGTGACGCAACATCGTTCGATCTTTATGAAGATGGAGACGAGCAGATTGCGGGCATTGACAAGTTCATTGCAGATACAGGATTAGGTGATCCAAGTGAAGTCAGCCAAGAAACATTCTTCTTGAAGTATCACGATGCTCAGAACTATGGTGTTCTTCCTTGTACTTGTGCAACTTACACGTTTCTTGAGCAGGTTGATGATCTACAGCCTGATCCTTCTTTAAGTGCAGCGGAACGCAATCCGTCCATGCGTTGATACAAACTGCACAAACTATTTAACACAACAACAGGATTCTGATCATGTCTTTTGATTACCACGCGCTGACTGAACTTGAACTCATTGCAGAGAATGACTGCGGCGAACGTGTTAACACCGTTTACAAAGTACTGAGCAAGAAGCACAAACAAGGTATCTACGATATGGAACGCGCCATAGGCTACATAGAGCGCCAGTTAGTATTACCTGCTGCCAAAACTTATCTAATGGAGAACTGTTCAATGACTCAAGGACTGCGCAATACATTCCCTAAGTCCATGAGATTGCAAGTTGCTGAGAACATTGAGGCTAAGCAACGCGCTGAATTTAATCTAGGTAACTATTGGGAATGAGTCCCACAACTAACAACAACACCAACAACAACACCAACACCATGACAACGGCAACACGAACCGCTAACCGCAAGATGACTAGGTGCATGTTATGCGTTGATATGTCACAGCGAGCAGTCTGGATTCGCATCACTGGCACACTAGGTGACTGCATCGGCAGAATCGAAGATGTAGGCCTTGAAGTAGTAGAAGAACAGACGAAAGACTATGAAGGCGATCCACCATCAGAGTGGACCGGGACAATTCTTCTACGGGAATTGAAAGAAACTGATTACCTTCCCTGGATCTGAACCAAACACCAACACCAACCACACCGACATCAACAAGACCATGCAAACTCCTTCGATCGATCAGATTAAGCAGAAGATTGCCAAGCTTCTGCGACTCGCTACATCAACCAATGCAAACGAAGCAGCGAACGCTGCTGATATGGTGCACAAACTATGTGCAGAGCATGGTTTAACGCAGGACGCTATTGATCCTGACTGTGATAATCCTGACAACAAGGCAATAAACTGGGAAACTTTATACCAAGGCAATCGCAGAAACTTCGCTGAGATTAACTTGCTCACCGCAGTTGTTGAGCACTTTAACGGTGATCTATTGCTCTCTTGGAGTACTGAAAAGCAAGCCAATTGCTGTGAGATATTTGCATCACAAGGCAGGAAAATTGAGATCGAACTGTATTTTGAATATCTGCTAGAGACTATGAAGAAAGCCAGCAAGAGAGCGAAGCTTGAGAGTGATCCTTACAAATTAGATAGAGGCTATGAACGAAACTTTCAGAAAGCCTATGCTCAATCAGTTTGGAGTCGTATCAGACGGATGAAACGAGAGAAACAAGAACTAGCAAGGAGAACACAACACGAGCCTGCATTAGTTGCTGTCTCTCGTGGTAATAAGGAACAAGCAAACAACACTGCATTAATGCATAAGTTAAATCCACGTATCAGCAAAGGTACTAGTCAAGCTAGAGCCCATGGCTCAGGTGCAATGTCTGGCAGAGATGCAGGCAGTTCAGTCTCACTCTCTAGACAGATGAACAATTCAAGCATGCGAGCACTACCTGGCTCTTAATTCTCACTCACAAACAACACTACTAAGACTATGAAACGCGTCACACTTCCCGCTCACATTCGTACCTTCAAGCAACAACACGATGTGCGCAGTCTGCTCACAGAAACTAACCCTAAGGTTCTCAAGAACGACAAAGTTCTAGACATTCCCACAGCGGTGTTGCACCTGCTTCCGAAGTATCGCGGGACATGTCCATACGCTGCTAGCTGTGCATCCCTTTGTCTACATAGTGCAGGGAATCCTGCTTACATGCGAGGCAAGCAAGCGTCACGCAAACGTAAGACTGATGCATTCATGAACGACCGAGAATTCTTCATGGAGTTGTTGCTGATCGAGCTAGTTAAGTTCGCCAGCAAGCACAAAGACTCAGTGCAACTAGGTGCACGACTGAACGGAACTAGCGATATCCGCTGGGAACGTGAGTCAATCAACGTGCAGCCTGAGACTTCAGAGTATCTTGATCGGCGGTTCGGTTTCTATATCGCTCCAGGTAGATACAGAAACATTATGTTCTGCCTCAATGTTCACCGTGGTGTAAATATGCAGGGCTCACTGTTCCAGTTCTATGACTACACAAAGCGACCGGATCGCTACTGGGATGTTTGCAAAGCAGACAATTATCACCTGACGATGAGTGAAGGATCGTCTGCTGATACCTTCCGAGTCGCATTAGATAACGGTCTGAACTTAGCTGCAGCTTTTAACATCAAGCGCAGCGAGTCTCTACCTGAGACTGTTACTCTCCACGGCATTGAATTCATAGTGCTAGATGGCGATGTCACAGACTTCAGACCATACGATGCATCACATGGAACGCACATCGTCGGTCTCAGACTCAAGCGTGTTCCAGGCATGACTCAAGACCAGATCAATTCATTCTGCATTGCTTAATCATGACCAAACTCAAGCGTTTCGACTTTCACTACACTCAAACAATTGAAGGTGTTGAATCTCAACAGACTCAGACTATCTACGCTTTTGATCGACCTTGTGCTTGTGAGAAATGGTGTCGTATGAAACACACCATCCCATCTGCTACGCAAACACTGAATGAAATTCGGGAATTTATTAGATCATGACACTCACAGAAATCACCGACTACATCAACACAAACTGGCCTGAGATCACTGATGCCAACCACGCTGCACAAATGGTCTTAGGAATGCAGGATAAGCACTGCATTGACACTATTCTAGGTTTTTATGTGCGCTAAATATGAAAACCTTTGAGATTAGCTTCCGCAAACCAGTTCGGAAAGACTGGTCACAACAGGCTCACGTTGTGATCAGGGCTGAGACTCGATCCGATGCATTGAAAGCATTCCAAAAGGATTATGAGTTCTCATTCATCTACAATGTCACTGAGCTACACTAGACAACACAGAACACCTATTCTTCTTTTCTGATCATGAACATCATCAAGAACACAATCGCAGCAGCATCAGTCCTCGTCTGCTGTATGGGCAATGAGATGCCCGCCAAGGCTTACAACTTGCACTGCATGAACATTGGTAGCACGATGCGAACCTGCAATGACAGCAACGGAAACAGCGGAACTTATCAACGCTTCGGAAACTTCGAGAACATCAACATCAACGGTGGTGGACGAAATGTTTCCTGCTACAGGCAATACATCGGCAATCAAGTTTACATTAACTGCAACTAATCAATCTCTACATGCTTCCATTTCTTTCTGTTCAACACATCACTTATGTTTTGGTGAGAAACACCATACACTTCAGCAATCTCACGCAGCCGTAATCCTTTCTGTCTCAGCTCAAAGATTGGTTTGATGTCAGACTCTTTGAGCTTTGCATTCTTGTGTCTTTCACCTCTGTTCGCATTACTTCTATTCTCACTCTTTAACTTCCACTCACAGTTTCCATCTTCATAGTTACCCTGGTCATCTTTCCTAGAAATCCGCCAATCCTTTCCTGGTCTCTCACCCATGTCTTCTAAGAACCCTTCGAACTTCATCCACTTCTCGCAGACTCCCACGCCGCTGCCACCGTAGAGATGGAAACCACTTGAATTAGGGTTCAAACATCTCTGTTTCATGCCGAACCAACTGACATATGTAAGGGACCACTTTCCCCCAAGTACGTGACCATGCTTTACTGTACCTTTCATCACAACTAGCTCAAGAGGCTACACTCTAATCACAACTAACAAGACTGCAACTATGGCTTACAGAATCCCTACAGACACACAGCTCAGACTGTATGCGCTTCTAATCATGGAAGCAAACCAACCAGACAGAGATAAACAGAACTGGACATCAAAGGCCATTGAGTACATGAACATTCTCAAGAGCGAGGGAACTAGTCCAGAGTTCCTCGACGGATTTAAACGTGCCGTTACCTTGCTCGAAGTCCTGGAACCAGAAACACCTATCACGCAGAATTGACCGATGCCATTCAACAAAGAAGCCCAAATCTGCATCACACTCAGTGAGTCTGACTACCTTGAAGTTCGTGACGCGATCTCAAGCTCCAGCTCAAAGTGTTTGATTCGTTCTCTCAAAGATGACTATGAACATGCCAACGGAGCACGACTCAGGCACCACCAACTCGATCGCATCAAAGGTCATTTTGACGATCACTACAAGAACTTTATCCAAGCAAAGATGAAATGAAGAAAGAACTTACCAGAGATCAGTTAATAGCTGTGGTTGACTTCGTGCTCAACGGCATGGATTCCACGCAGTTACTGCAACTCTCTCAAGACATCTCCCACAAACGAACTTCGCTCCAAAACTCACAATCAACCAACAACTTCCAAACCAACAACGACACAAACCTCTGTAACGGTCTGGAATTTCTAGACGTTATGACCAAAGCAACACTGGACATTCGTTTTTCTGAAGCGGAATGAAACATCACAAGGACCTCACAACAGAAGAACAGATCTCTTACCGCCAATGGGCACGAGACAACTACGTACCATTCACACCAATCGATGGGACTTGGCATCCTGAAGTTCAGTTTGAGTGTGCCTTCATCAACAAAATCACCCCGCTTAAAAATCTCAGTGAAGTTTCCTCACAACAAACAAGTAAGTCTCCTAAACCTGGAAATGTTTCAAGCAGCTGATGTAAATGCCACACTAAACCAACTCAAGTATTTCCTGTTCATCTGCAACTGCAACGGATCAGACGTTAGTAGTAAGGATGTGGCTGCTTACTTTCAAATAGAGCGTCACACTCACAACAAAATTCTTCAACGACTGGTCAACATGGAGTTCATCACACTGGAAGTTATCAACAACCAACGCAAGAAGATTCACATGGCTCAGAAAGGTTGGGAGTTCTACTTAAAGCTTCCCGATTAACCCTGTGGATCTATGTAACCCACGCCGCTATAGTGACAGCGACTTAATCACCTCTTCTGTGTCTATTCTTCCTGATCATCAGATTCAAATTCTGTGTAATGCAGGAATGATCAGTCCATACGATCCAGAGTTAGTTAATCCAGCATCACTCGATGTCAGATTGGGTAACGAGTTGATGGTTGAACAGGAAGAACATGAGCAGATGAGGAAGCTGTCGATTGAGAAATTCGATCGAGATTCACCTTTCTATTTGTACCCAGGGGAGTTTGTACTCGCTCATACGATGGAAACATTCAAAGTTCCATCGAACGTAACAGGACAGTTTGCACTCAAGTCATCGACAGCACGTTCAGGCTTTGAGCATCTGATGGCTGGCTACATAGATCCAGGCTTTTGGAATTCTGTCCTGACTCTGGAACTTAAGAACGCTCGTCAGATGGCACCGATTCCAATGTGGCCTGGTATGAGGATTGGGCAAATTGTATGGACTCGCATGCAAGCACCGCCCACCAAAACCTACCGAGAGACAGGCAGGTACAACAACGACCCCACCGTTACTACCACCAAAGGCTGGTTGTAGTGATCACATAGTGATACCGAAATCCAACTGGGTATTTCCCTAACTCTTTTCAACGCGAGATTTCTTGACAGAATGGCGCAGCCTTTGTGCTGTGTAAAGTGTTCAGCAGTTTATTAACTATTTGAGCTTTATACAAAGTTTAGATTGCGCGACAATTTGTCAAGTTTCTCTTTGTTATAGAAGTTTTTAAGAATACCCTTCTGGACTTCGGGACGCACTGTTGTTTCCAGTGAGACCCATGAGTCAGGAGTTTTATCTTGACCAACCCTTGACGCCATGCTCCTATGGCTCTAGGATTTATACACGCCTCAACTGAGGCACACATCATTTCGGAGATCAAATGACTAGACACACCCAGATCAGACGGCGAGGGCAGGCAGTAGCTGACTGCTTCTGTGAGCTACAGGAGATCATCGACTCGTCCGAGCCTTTCGCGAACGCTTTGGATGAAGCGAAGCAAGAGCTGCTCGAAGTCTTGAACGACGAGTCAGTGATCGAAGGCGAAGTGAGTCTCGACGATTACAAAGGAGATGACTCCGCGTTTAAGTACCCTGAGCAAGGGCTGAACATTGTCCTTCAGCCGAAGTATGTTCTGGTGCTCAACTCTGATGTTCTTGAGCCAAAGGCAATGACCTTGGCTAAAGAACGCATCGCTCGACATGAGTCTGCACTCAAGAAAGCGAAGCTTGATCTGAAGAACGAAGAGGAGAAGCTCGTGGTCACAGGCAAAGCCACGCGCTGCGTCAAGTCGTTTGGACTGGCGCTCCGCAAGATTGCCAAGCTCGTCACACCCATGGAGATCGACTGATGACCAACGATGTGTTTCTGCTGAACGTCACAGTGTCCAGCAAGGTGCGCCAGACCATTCAATTCAAGATGAAGGATCTGCAACTACCGCACCAAACTATTGAAACTCTCGAAGAGCATGGTGCGGTCAGTATCAGACCAAACCTATCGAACCTGCTCAAAGAGTTTCTGAGCGAGCTGCGCCTGGAGCAGAGCAAGATCTATTTAGATCATTGCATCAGCCACGGCGAAAGCCACTTCTTGATGGCTCACCACTTCACTGATGCCATGGCTCAGATCAGAGCAATGCGCAGCCGTCTCAACGCTATGAACGAAGCACTAGCAGTTGAGTGGTACTCAGAAATGCGACGGTGGGAAAAGATGGTGAACAAAACCATCGAACCTTTGTTCGCTGATCCTGAATCACAGGAGCTAGTTAAGGCTGCCTACATGAATGTCTTCCCTGAGAAGGAAGCATTCGCCAAAGCAATCGAGATCGATGTTGTTGGTCCTCTTCCTGTGTCTTTAGATGTGGCTTCGTCTCCTGGTGACACCCTTCAGGAGCAGATGGCATACGAAGCAGCTTGCAACACCCAAGCTGTCTATACCGCTGCCCAAAAGAATGCAAAAGACAAAGCTCTCAAACGATTTGCAGTCTTCATTGACGATCTAGACATTCGCATCAGCACCAATGTCGGCGATCGTCAGACTGGTGGCAACTCCGATCGACGTGGGTCATGGGAGGTAGCAGCAGAAGAACTGGCAGTTATTGCTGACCACGTGCCTGGCTTGGATCTTGTAAAAGAAATCACTCACAACATCCTGAACCAAGGACGCAGGATGAAGAACAGCAAACTGAGTGCTCGCGAACGTAGCGAAGCATTTACAGCCTTCAATCGTTTACGAGAAGAGTTGAGAACAGAGCTAACAACAATCGTTGGAAGATCTGAATCCACTGAGGGAATGCAAGCTCTGCAAACTTCACTCTCTGTCACCAGTGAGTATCAAAACATTTTGTCTGGCATGAAACATTGCGAGACAAACCAACAACTAGAAGAAATTCTCTTGCAAGCTGAGACTTTCACTCTTTGTAGTAATCAAAGAGTCAAGGCAATTAACCAAGCAGCTCAAAGACAAAGGGAATTCATTGCGGCAAAGCATGTTAGTGTAGACCAGGAGCTAGAGACTATTGAAGAAATTAAAAACCAATCAGAGGAAGACATTGACTTCTAACACTTACCCCTGGTTACGAGCAGCAAAGACCATTGACGGACCTTACCGTCGCCCACGCTTCTCTTTCATTAAACGACTTCTCGCTTTATTCACATGAACACGCAACTTTTCAAAAAGTTCCAAAACTTCCGCTCTCAGCTCAACAGCAGATTCCTAGAGCGAGAGACAGTCATCGATGGACTTCTTGCTTCGTTAATCACTAAGCAAAATGCTTTCTTGTTCGGTGTCCCTGGTACAGGTAAGTCAGAACTCGTCAGAGCAATCAGCAGTGGCTTCAAAGGAACTGAATACTTTGGCTATCTACTGAGCCCTACTACTGATCCGTCAGAGTTGTTTGGCCCTGTGGCTGTGAGCAAACTCCTGAAGGACGAGTACACAAGAGACACTGAGGGTTACTTGCCTTCAGCGAACATCGCGTTTCTTGATGAGCTGTTCAGAGGATCATCTGCTGTGCTCAACAGCCTGCTGACAATCCTCAACGAGCGCACATTCAACAACGGCAAAGAGGTTGTTAAGACACCAATCAACAGCATCGTTGCAGCTACTAACTCATTCCCAACTGAAGAAAGTCTGCAAGCTTTCCTGGATCGTTTCTTGTTCAGACCTACGGTTGATCTACTTCAGAAACCAGTCAGCAAAAGGAAGCTAGACATGTGGTCGCTGGGTATTGAACCGCGCCCAGAGATTTTCTCAGCTCTGACTCAGGAAGATCTTGTAGAACTACAGGAACAAGCAGCCTGCATCAAACCAACATCCAAGTTTGCTGGATTGTTTGGTGATGTCATGGAACGATTAGAGGTCAGTGGCATCTACATCTCTGACCGTCGTCGCGTACAGATCATTCAGTTCTTGCGTGGTTATGCAGTTGTCAAAGGTGAGAGCGAACTACATCCTCACATCCTGCTAGAGACTCTTCCGCACATCCTTTACCAAAGCGACGACGACAAAGAGATTATTCGCGAGCAGTTGGATGCAGCCATTGTCACTGGCAGTCGTTTCGTTAAAGAGAATCAGCATGCTGCAAACAGCATCATGCATGAGTTCTATAGCTGGGACGCTAAAGCCAGGACGATCAGCGATACGAAAATGCACATGGACGTGGCTCGCAACATGAGCAAGTGTCTGAGTGATCTGACAACCATTCAAAAACGTCTTACTGAAGCAATGGACGATGACGAACTAAAAATCACTGAAGAAGTGCGACTCAAAATGATGAAGCAACACACTCAGAACGACAGCGACATGAAGACCATTGCCAAATCACTGACTCGTTTCACAACTAATTGACATGACTAATTCTTTTAAATCTGAGTTCATTCACCTCAGTGACAACGAGCCAATGGTGCTCAAAGTCTCTGCTCTGACTGACTTTCTTTGGTCAGACTACGTAAGGGATTCAGCTCCTCGCGTTAAGTACCTGACTTCTCACTACGACATCCGCAAGCTCAGTCGGTTTGGAAAGGAGTTGTTCGAAGCTTTGTACCAAGCAGAAAATCTCAGCCCAGTTATCTCACTGCAAGATGCTGAAGATTACTTTCGAGCTACTCAAAACGGAGAAGAACTTGAAGCTCCTGCTAATTACAAACCAGAGAATGCCTTCTGGATTGGTCTCTTGCAGGACGTGATGAACTCTCCTGGGTGGGGAATGATTGCACCCATTTGCTACGGCAACCAGTTCAACTCTGGCAACAACGCCATCAGTATTCTCAACAAGCTTTCTGAATTGATCGATGAGTCAATCAACAACAGAGAGCTAGATCCCACAGCGTTGGGTGAAGCAGTAGATGAACTCAACGAATTGCGTAGACAGTTCGTGGAGGCGAAGAAGCAAGGAGACTTCCAGAAAGCGAAGGAACTCAGAGAGAAAGGCAAACAACTCGGTAAGAATATCGAGGAGTACCACAATAAGATGAGAGAGCAGATGCGTCCTGAGATTCAGGAAGCTGTCGACAAGGCTGCAGATGAAGCTCAACAAATCAACAAGGCGATGAGCCAGCTAGCTGGCGATCAAGCAGGGAACCACCAGCGTCAGAGTGTCGAGGAGAAGCAGCAACTCGCGAATCGTTTACGCAACAACAAAAAGCTTCTCGCCCTTGCCAATCGCCTTGGTGCCCTTCGTCGTACATGGAACCAGCGCAAGCGAGCAAGGAAAGGTAAAGCTAACTATTCGGACATCGTTGGAGTGAAGTTCGCTGACTCAGTGCCTCAAGCATTCCCTACCGAACTAGCACTGGCTGCCACGCCTGAGGGGAGGGCACTCTTTGCGATGAAGTACAACCAAAAGACAATCCTTTGCAAAGACTACGAAGCTCAAGTCAAGAACCTGGACAAGGGACCGATCATGATGTTCGTCGACATCTCTGGTTCGATGCAGGGTGATTCGGAGCTTTGGAGCAAAGCCATGGCTCTTGTCGTTGCAGAGGAAGCAGTCAAACAGAAACGTCCAGTACACCTCGCTCTCTTTGACACACGCATAAAGAAGCACTTCATCTTTGATCCAGCATCGACAGACAAGGACAACCTCCTTAACTTCTGTCTCTCCTGGTCATGTGACGGAGGAACCTCATTTAGCTCTGTGTTGAGTTACGCGATGGAAAACTTGGACCACTCTTCACGCGCTGACATCCTGCTAATCACAGACGGTCACGACAATGTGAGCGAAGACTTACTGCAAGATTTTCACGAATGGAAGCAACTGTCAGGTGTGGAAATGAATTGTTTTTGTATCGGAGATATGAGTATCAACTTACGATTGTTTGCAGACGATATCCGGGAAGTCGATGTCCACAACGATGCCGAGTCGTCTGATCTATTCCAAGACGTTCTTCTGTAAATGACTGCCCCCACGGCTGAAGCACTAAAAGACGTGCTGACGATTGCAGCTAAATACAAAACACTTCAGGAAGTTCCCATGACCCTCCTTGAATGGATTTCTGACATCATCATTGCTGAGCTGTTTGATCCAGACCGTCATCCAAACGTCGCTGTCTTCGAAGCAAAAGATGCAAAGCTCTCTTACTTCCCACACCTCCACACCTTTAACATCCTTATCTATACAACCGACAAAGGGAACGCAAGAGAAGTGTCTCTACCCCTCAGCGTGGCTCTTGAAGAGACGATTGGTTGTAGCGACGTACTAGAAGCAAAGAAGAATCTTAAATTTATGAAGTCTGATTGCGGTTCAATAGCTCAAGAG
>MDSX01060907.1_pt1 | contig 11429 bp, 5 predicted proteins | sample 811141 | NCBI WGS metagenome assembly MDSX01 (sample SAMN05326642, study PRJNA326480) | marine metagenome | isolation source: seawater | place: Atlantic Ocean: South East | collected 2010
ATCTCCAGATACATAAAGAGTACTGTACTTAAAAAAATCTTTAAATAACTTTTTCTTTTCTTGTGAACTTATATTAAATGTAATAAGTAAACAAAGTGTAAGTAAAATTTGTTTCATTTAGTTTTTCTTTTTACGGGTTTTTCTTTTCTTTTTACGAGCTATCCAGTCTTTTTCTAACATAGTGGTTATTGTAATAATATTCTCACACGTGTTAGTTTTAGTAATTCTTACTCGGTATTCCTCGATTTTTTCTACTTTAATTGTTACACATTTTTCTTTTCTTTCTTGTGCATTAGCTGTTAAAGTAAATGCTAATAAAATTATAATTATATTTTTCATGGTTTTACATAATATTGGATTGTGCCGTCAGGTCTTTCTACTTGCATGAAATCAACACCGCTTTGACCCTCTGGCTTATAATGATTCGGTCCTGATAATGGGATTTTTTTAGTAAATCCTTTCTTTTTTACTTTTTGTATTTGTTTTTTATAGTTTTCTTTTAATTTCTCGTCTTCTTTCGCCTCTTTATCTATTGTACTTTGCCTTCCCCAGTAAGGTAGACTTAAAATATAAGGAGACCAACCTAAACTTAAAGCTATTTTTTGCCACATTCTAGTTTCCTCGTCCATTACATTACGCATATTGTTTGTTATATTCATAACACGATCTACAGGTAAATTGAAAAAAGCAGATATAATTTGCGAAACAGCTAAATAAGCAGGATTATCTAAACTCCAACCTCTTCTTTTTATTTCTTTCATATTCCAACTAAAAGATTTAGCAGCTTGTCTAAGTTTTCTTATTTTAGAATCTATAACTGGAGATACATCAAATAAATCCCAAAGAGGTTCTTCATAGTCAGGAGATTTCTTTTTATGTTCTTTATACATCCTCATTGTAACATTTTTAAGTGTGGATATAAAAGCACCACCAAATCCAAGACCAAATAATAACGAGTCTAACATACCATTTGCTATATCTGCTCCTCTATTTTTTTCTTTTTCTTCTTCATCATCAAATAATCCAGCAAATAAAGCTTGTTGTAAAGAGTGGAATATTAAGTTCTGCATACCTACGTAATACATTACACTTGATAAATTACTCATATCACTTTCACGTTGAGTCATACCTGGTTTTCTACGTCTTTTAACAAAGTCTAATATAGATTTTTTAGTCTTTCTGTTAAACTGCATTGTAACGTTTTGAAACGAAAGAAGAACACGACCAGCCAAACTAGCTTGTTGTTGCGATATTTTAGATGGATTACTTGATTGCTGTGTTTCTTCTGCTATAGCATAAAAATCTTGAAAAGCTTGTGCTTCTGCCTCTGCCTCAGTGTATAGTTTTCCAGTTTCTGGATTAGTTCTTTTTTGCATTGCAGCTTTTCTATTTATAAAGAAAGTAGCACCACCTGATGCTATAGCTAAACTATCCATTATTCTAGTTATAACAAAACCTTTATCAAGTAAAAAACTTACCATTCCTTGAAAACCACCTTTTTTACCAGCATCAACTAACTCAGCTTCATTTACGTTAATTTTTAAACCATCACGTCTATTTACAAGATAATCAGAATTCATTAATTTTAAAAATGTAGGATAAAAATCTGCACTTGCAAAAGCTTTGGCAGCTGCATATATATTATTATCACCCCAATTTATAAAATTTACCGAGGATAATGTTTGAAGTAATCCAGACTTTTGATTTATAAACATGGTAACACCTACTGAAGCATTAAGCCAGTCAAGCATGTCATTAACTATACGTGCTCCTCCACCTGTATAAACTGGTCTATTACTACCTGATCTCATTCTACGTATAGAATCTTTTAAAGCTTCTATATATTTACTACCATATAAAGCTTCTAATTTATTATAAAGCTCTGGGGTAAAAATAGCTTCTACATTTTCATTCCATTCAGTTAATAATTTCTTTCTAAATCCTTTATCCATACCGTTTAATATGTCGGATTTCATATCTCCAGCCATCCAATTATTTTTAGGTGCTGGATATTTGCCGTCTTTTTGTATTAATATTACTTCGTCAGCAAATACATTTAGCTCGTTATCACCTTCAACAAATTTAACTAAATCAGCTACATCTCTTTTAGACATACCCGGTATTTCCATACCTTGCTTATTCCACATGTAAACTCTTACAGCTTGAGACTTAGTAAAAGGTCCAACTCCTGTTTGTGCTAATAAAGGATTTCTTTTTATTCCAAACATGTTTCTTTTAGTTTTTAAACTAGGAAATTGTTTTTTAAGAGCAGCAAAATCATTTGCAACCGCTATTTTAGCACTCATTAACTCTAACTCAGCTTTGTTATAAGGTTTTATAAGATTATCTTCAATCCATTTAGCATGTCTATTACCTTGTTCGCCTGTTCCTCTAAAAGCATATGTTAAACCAGCAAAATCATCTGCGGATGGAGTTATTGTAAACTGTCTTAAAAATCTTTTACCTAACCCTCCGTCTTTTTTCTTTCCTTCTAACCTTGCTCTTACAGTAGAATATTGTTTAAATGCTTTAGTTCCAGTTACTTCCTCTAATATTTTATTTATTTCTGTATTTAATCTTTTAGTTTTACTAAACTTAGCTTGTTGTACTTTGTTTTTAACATCAACAGCATCTAATACAGCTTTAACACCGGCAACATTGGCAAATGAATCATCAGCAAAATAAAAATCATTATAACCTTCAGCTGTTTTATTTAATACCCAATCAGCTTTAGCTTGAGGTGTGCCATCAGATAATCCAGTAATGTTTTGCAAAGGTATATCTATTCCTATACTTTTTAAGAAAGCTTGTATTGCTGGACCAGCACTATTAGGTCTAGCTGTTAAAACAAATATATCACCACTACCAAATTTACCTTGACGTTTTCTAGCAAGATCAGCTAATGGTCCTTCTTTAGTTCCTTTAGCTACATTTTCAAAGTTACTAAAATCAAACTCTGCTCCTTGCTCTGTAAGAGTACCAGCTTGTTTAGCAAATTGCGCGGCGGATATTTCTTTAATAGTACCATCAATCATATTAACAATAACCTTTTCTTTTGTTCTAGCTAATGTATCATCAAAATCAAAAACACTAATACCTTTTCTTTCAGGATTAGATCTACTTGCTTTAACTCTAGTTTCAAAAGAATTAACCATTACAGTTTTCATTTTCTCTGCGGTTACTGTTGGAACCATTATATCAGGGTTAAGATTGCTATTTTTAATAACCCTATCATTTTTTAAAATCTGAACCGGCATACTAATATTTAATCTATCTTTAGCATCTTTTGTAGTCAATGCTTCCGGATCTATAGCATTGTCATTTATTAATTTTTGTTGATAATTTAAAGCAGAAGGATTATTTTTAAAAGATTTAGAAAACTTAGGGTTAGGTGTAATACCTGTTTTATCAGCTGCTGTTCCTCCATCTTCTAGTTCTATTTTTTCTAATGGAGAAGGATTACCTTCGTGATTAGCTCTATTTAATCTATTCCATGCTACATTTTTAGTTTTTATAGTTTGTCCTTCTAATATCTTGTCTCTAAATCCATTTTTATTTAAAGCCACATCAGTAGCTATATCTAATACAACTTGAACAGCATTATCGTCTATAGCTTTTTGAATAACAGTTGTTTCATCAGTTGTAAATTCGCCTTCACTATTCATATTAGCCATATCATAAGCTAATGCAACCATCCATTGTCCCATATTCATAGATACTGGTGGACTATGTTCTTCAGTAGTTATTTGAGAAAAAGGTCCTCCCTCAGCAGCTAATAGTTTTATAGCTTTCTCTGTCAAACCACCTTGTGTCATGATCAATGTAGATTCTCCTACAAATGGAATAGTTATTTTAAATATAGAGTTTGTTCCTTGGTAACCTTTATTTACCAACATTCCAGCTGTTTCAATTGGCATACCATTTTTAACAGCTTTTGTTATTTGATTTAATGTAGCGTTTCTAGCTTTTTTATTTATAGTATCAAGCTCAGCTTTGGTCCATGTTTTTTTAGTGTCAGGATTTATTCCCTTTGGATCTGGTTTTCCAGTAGCAGGATCTATCTTAATTCTTTTCGCAGCATTAATGTCTTCTATAGCTTGTTTATTGCTATCTTTTGTATCATTAACTTTAGCTTTTTCTTTTGCTTTTAAATAGTTAGGATCATTTTTTGAACTCCAAAACATACCACCTCTTGCTGGAATAAGATTTGCCTCTTGTCCAAACTTTTTTCTTACTACTTCCATAGAAGGTGGACGATAAGCAGTTTTACCGTTTTTGTCTTTATAAGGGTTTCCCATTATAAAAGTATAATCACCATCACCTTTATCTACTCTATAATATTTAGCACTGTTTGTAACCGTGTTTTTAGATTTAAACTCTGACCACTCCTTCTTTTCTTTATTACTAGTTAAGTCATTATCAGGATTTCCCCAATCTTTACCCGTGAAATTACTTGCTCCAAAATTAGCTAAATTAAGTTTTGCTAAAAGAGGATTTATAATTGCTTCATTTGTATCAATTGAATCTATAAAATTATCTACAATTGTTTTTCTATTAGCATCATTAATAGTTTTCATAGGTACGCCTAACATTTTCATTATGCTACCCATCTTTGTCATTTGCGCGGCATCTTTTAGAGATAAATCTAACCCAGATTTAGTAGTTAAATTATGTAAGCTGTTCTTTCTTATTTGTGATCTACTAAACTTAGCACCAGACTGTATTCGCTTTCCTTGCACTGGTTGTGCTGTTTCAAGCATACGATTTCTAATATGTAAAGCTAATAAACCTTTAATAGTTTGTGCAGTTCTATCTCTATATATTGGTTTTGTTGCTTTTTCATTAATAAGATCTAAGTATTGCTTTAATGTACCTGTAAATTTACCATCTTTAAATAAAGCGTTTTTTACATTATTAGGTACAAATGTACCTTTACCCATATCATTCTTAAGTTCTACCATACGAGAATGATCTGATTGAGCATTTTTAATTAAAAATTGTTTTGCTTTAGTTAAACCTCTTGCATCAGTTTTTTGAAAGTTTCTTTTCTTATCAACTAAAGTTTCAGGATTAAAACCAAACATTTTACCATATATTTCCGCTACTGCTTGAGGTATGTTTCTTGTTTCTGCAAAACCAATATCACCTTCTATAGTTTTAGCCCATTTATTAACAGCTTTAGTTATTTCAGCTTCAGTTTCTTTACCTAAACCAGTTGTTTCACTAGGTTTTTTAGCTAGCTTATCATCTTTAACCTTTGTTTCTTTAGTATCATCAGCTACTTCTTTCGCCTCTTTACTATCAATACGTTTTTCTTGCTTTTGTTTTTCACTTTTTTCTGCTAAGGCTTTATTTGCTACCATTTTAGCAAATCTAGTATTAGCAAATATGGATTCACCAAAACCTTTAGGACCAACTATAGTACCATCAGCTCTTGTTGCTTCAGGATTGAAGTTAAATATACGCTCGTACATTTCATCAATCATTTTATCACCTTGCTCTCTACTAGTTTCTCTAGATCTTATATAATTATTTATAACTCCACCAGGTAATAAAGCACTTGCAATTGGTAGAGCTGTTTTATTATCACGCATAAACGCGTCAAACTGTTCTTTGGTTTTTATATTAGCTGGTATTAAATCGTTTATAGCTTCAAGTGGTGTTGCTTTTTGAGTTTTTGAAAACTTAGGAATTCCAGATCGACCTTTAACATTTCTATATGGTGATTTTCTTCTATCTAAAGTTTCCGCAATAGGTCCATAATCCATAACTAATTTTCCATCAGCATCTCTAATCATTGTTAATGGTCCTTTACCTTCTAATGCCAACCTTTGATTAGGTGTTAATGCCTCTAATTCAGCTTGTTTAGGTTTACTAACTACTTTTTTAGTTTTAGAATCCTTACGTTTACCCGGTGTATCATCTACTCCTTTTTCAGCTAACTGTTGAGCTCTATCAGATAACACACCTGATTCAGAATCTTTTACATATCCTTTAACAAAGTCATATAGATCTTGTCCACTTTCAAACCCTATATCACTAGCTTTAACATTAGGTCCTACTGGATTTTCATTAGCAGCATCTGCAAAAATACTAGAAAAGAAATTACTTAATCTTTCTATTAAAGATGGTTTAGTCTCAAAAGTTTCTAATGGTATTGCACCTTCCATTAATAATGAGGCGTAATTTGCTAAATATTCATCAGGAGCATTTTTCAACTCTTGTTCTGAATATAGCTTCATTTTATCCATTAATAAAGCATAGCCTTGAGGATCTGTTTCTTGTAATATTTTTAAGAACTCATCTTTTAGTTTTTCACCATTTGGTCCACTAAACTGTTGCTTAAGTATTTTATGTAGAAGCTCATGTCTACCAACACCTATGGCTCCAGCTTCTCTCATTTTTTGTTTGTTCAAGAATATTTGACCATTAGGCAATACAAATCCATCTACATTTTTGTCTACATTTATACCATTATCTTTCGCAAGTTGTTCAAATTCCTGGGTTGTTTCAAATACCTGTACAGCTTTGTTTTCACCAACAGCATTTTCAAACTCTCCATCTTTCTTACCAACATTACCGAATTTTTCAGTAAACTCTATATCTTTTTCTACCTGCTTATCTATATTAGCCTGTTGTTCCGCGGATCTAGGGATAGAAGATAATTCATTATTAATTTCATCTACTCTAGCTTGTTCTGTTTTTGTTAAAGCTTTATCACCTTCGTCTATTTTCTTTTGTAAATTTTCTTTTTCAGCTAATAAACCAATGGCTTGTTGTCTTTGCTGACCGCTATAACCCAATCCCTGCATTCTATTAGCAGCACCTTGTTGAGCTTTAAAATTAGCTTTTATTTCCTCAGCTTTAGTAGTAGTCATATTACCAGCTTCAACTTCTCTTTTTAATTCTGTATTTAAGAACATTTCAGTTGAAGGATTTGTAAGTACATCATAAGCTGCATCGGCTTTTTCATCAACTGTTAATTCAGTTACGGGTTTACCATCTTTAATACTAACAGTTTCAGCTACATTCTGTTCTTTAATATTATCAGCTGTGTTTTCTCTTACAGTGTTTTCCACTGCGTCTTGTTGAGCTGTTTGTTGGGTTTGTTCTATTTCTGTTTTAGACGGTTTCTTTTTTATATCATCAACCTGTTTAATTCTTCCTGTATCTTCTAGTCTTTGTCTTTTAGATGTTGAATCTTCCATACCAGAAGCTATTTCTTGTGATGCTCCTCCTTCTACTAAAGGATTAACTGAATCAAACATACCGGATAGATTTTTATAACCAGCTGATTTTAAATTTCCTTTAATATTTTTTCTTGCAATAGTGTTTCTTAACACTTGTCCACCAACACCTGTAGCAGACATACCACCACCCATAACACCACCAATTAAGAAGGTGTCAATTAGTTCGCCAAATTTAGGGAAATATTCAGTTACCTCATCTTTATATACAGCATCTGCAATTTGATTTATAACCAATGTACCAACCTCTGATAAACCTTCTTGTCCAAACTCTTTCATTACTTTAGTACCATACTGTCTTAAGGTTTGCTCAATTGCTTCTTTACCACCGCCTCTTAATCCTTTAAACATACCCATACCAATTTTCTTAGTAACAAGTTCTAATAAACCTTCAGAAGCACCAGTAGTATAAGCATGTCCTAATCGAGCCCAATCTAAAGGTCTTCCATCTTGTTTGCTTTCCATATTGGTTCTAGCTGCTTCACCTACTACAATAGAAGCAATACCTACATATGGTATCATTGATTGCGCTACAGATGGTAAAGATCCTAAAGCTGAAGATGTAATTCTTGTTGAGCCAGCAACAAAAGACCCTATTCTTTTCTTTAAACTAAAATCACCTTTATCACCTCCGGTAAAAGCATCAGCCATCATTTCAGACATACCAACATCTCCAAAATCAGCTAAAGTCATGTTTAATTGTTCAGCTTTTTTACTAAATACATTATAAGCTTCTTCACCTGCCTCAACTAAATCTTTTTGAGTTAAAGCATTTACACGACCTAAACCAGGCATTGCAGCTGTCATTAATGGAGAGTTAAAAATTTCTTGAGCACCAGGAGGTAAAGTAATACCTAAACTCTCTCCGATCATTTGTTTAGTATCAGCTAGTAGTTGCGGCGCAGCCATCATAGCAGCACCAATACTTAACACTCCAGACTCTACAAGATCACCTACTTCTTCACCAAAATCATATTTACCTTTTTCTCGGCCCAATGCGTCTTTTTGGCCTGTATAAGCAGCATCACCTATCACAAACTCTGCTACTGTATCATTAATAATATTATCAAAATCAACACCAACAAAAGAATCATCTTCATAATCACTAAAATCCATTATACCCGTAGCGTGTAAAGCTCCTGCTATTGGCTCTAATGTTACATCCATTATTTTATCAGTAGCAAAATCTACTGCATCTATTGCTAATTCTACACCTTCACCTGCAAATCTAGATATTGCTTCACCCCATCTTGCGTCATCCGCAAATATATTCCAACCTTTTTCATGTCCAAATCCACGAAAATCAAAAATATCAGAAAACTGAAGTCCATCTCCTCCAGTAATCATACCAGTCCAACCTAATTTTTCGTCTTCTGCGTATTTTTTTAATGCTTCTTTCCTTTTCTTTTTATATTCTGCTTGAGCTTTAAACTGATCTTTATATTGTTTAACTTTCTTCTCATCCATATCAGAGTGTCCAAAGTGATATGCTATAGATGCTTTTTCTAATAATCCTCTATCATCTTCTTTATCTGCCGCTGTCCATTGTGCATCATCATCACCTGCTGGTTTACTATAATATACACCTTGATTTGTTTCTGGATCTATAGTAAATTTAAAGTCTTTATCACCTTTTGTTATTACAGTGCCCGGCATTATAGGTGGCTCCGATGAACCACTTTCCGATTCTGAGACCGTATTGTTTTCTGATCCCACATTGGTCTCCGCTTCTACAGCAGGATCGTTGCTCTTTACTTTTTCTTGAGGTTTATTTTTAGCTTCCCACTCCTTGGTCATAGCATACATTTCCTTACTACTCAAACCACCTTGTGCAACTAAACTTTCTATATATTGATCTTTAGTCATTTAATTTAATTTTATTGGTTATCACCCATTATTTTAGCCGCTTTCGCCTTAATACCATCTTGCATGTCAAACACCGCTGCGTCTTCTTCTACACTTGGTAGTTTATTTGTTAAGAATTGTTTTAAATAGTTTTTAATAAAAAACGCTTTATATCTTTCTCCAAATAGAATTTTTTTATCTTGATGTAGTGGTAAATCTATTTCATAATACCATGATTGATCTCCAGCATTAGCATCTTGTACCATTTGATCGTCTTCTTCTAAACTAGTTTGTTTAGCTAGGTAAACATTCCATGCTGCAACTGCTTCTTGTTCTGCTGATAATATACCTGCAACTTCTGCGTTTATAAAAGGTTGTAATTTTCTTTCTATTTTATCCATATCATATTGCAGTATGTTTCTACCTTTTCCCCCACCAATATCAATTATTTCGTAATCAGGCTCACCATTAAATTTTAAAATAAATTCCTCTGATATTTTTGCGCTAGCAGACAACTGTCCATCTTCCCCAATATCTTCTGGCATAAATAATCCAGATTGAACCAATAATTCTGTCATACCTTTATTAATATCTGGTGTTTCAACCACCATAGATGTATCCGCGTCTAATAAACTTTGTAAAGCATTACTGTTTATCACCAAAGGTTCTTCAAGTAAAGGACCACTAAAAATTAATTCTTGTGCTCCATTATCTAACAGTGTCAATGAAATATCATAACCATCTGTTTTAGAAAATCCTGGTTTTTTAGAAATAATACAATTAGCAACCATAAATCCATAATAATTATTAGGATCATAATTACCAGTTTCTACAACTTGTAGTTCACCCATTACGTTAGATAAAAAATCAAGGGAAGCTTGTGGTGCTGCTTCTAACTGTAGTAACATCTTGTTCTCTATAATACAATCACCGCATGTTCCTCTTTCTAGTTCAGCTTTTAGTTTAGCGTATATTTTACCTGTATTTTGATAAGCTTTGTTTAAAACACCATAATCAATATTTACTCTGGAACTTAAATAACCAGGAACATAAGCCATGTTGTCGCTTTGCAATATTTATTTTATCAATAAATTTGTTTGTATATTTTTATTTTCCATTTCCTATGTTTTTAACCTTGTGATCCAAAATACGAACTAGCAGCACCTGCTACTCCAGATATTGCTCCAGTTAATGCAGATGTTTGATCTCTTTGTGCCTGAGCTTTAATACCCTGCATATTATCTATTTGAGATTGTAATCTATTTAATTGCATCATTTCTCTACCTTCTCTTTGTTGATAAACAAATTGTTTTCCTGCAGCATCAAGGCTTTGCATTCTCTTTTCCTCAGCTATTTTTGCATCTTGAAGTCTTTGTTCTCCTTGTTGTTTAGCCATTTCATTAGATTTTTCTTGTGCTTCAATACTAGCAGAAATACCTTTTTTAGATTGTAAAGCGGCTTGAGCTAAAGCTGTAGCACTACCAGCACCACCACCAGTTTGTCTTATAGTATCCAATGTATTAGCTAATGCTTGGTCAGTTTCCTCCATTTGCATTTCAGTAGCTTGAGTAGCCACAGCAAGATTAGCCATAGGATTACTCATCATACTACTTAAATTAGTAGAATCCTCATAAGGGTTTATGATCTCCTGTCTATTAGCTTCTAGTTGCGCCATTTTAGCATTCATAGCTTTTAATTTCTTAGCAGCTCTTCGCCTTGCTCTTCTAGCTTTACCACCACCAATGATACCACCGAGTATGCTTGTACCCGCGCTTATTGCTGCGGATCCTAATAAAAAACTCATATTATTTATATTTATTATTGTATTCTTCCTTTGTCATAGAGACTATTTCTTTTTCTAATTCAGCTATATCTTTTGTATTTGTAGGATTCTTATGAACATTTACAAATATAGAATCTTCTAAAGCTAAAATAATTCTTTGTGAACCAGGTTCTGATACAGTATAGCAAGGAGCTATGTGCTCTATCTTTTCACCATTGTTATTTATAATAACTGAACCTGTTAATAAAAACCAAACATGTAGATGATTATGAACTGCACCTAGAATAACATGTCCTTTTTTTAAATTCATTTGTCTTATGTAGAGTTGATCTGCGAAACTATGTATTATTGGTATATCAGGTACTGTTGCTATTGCTTTACCGTCTCCATAAAATCCATCTTCTTCTTTACCTTCAAATATTAATTTCTGCAAAGCCTCTACAGCTGTTGCTTTTTTTAATTTCATTTAATTTAATTTAATATCCGTTGTTAGCTATAAAATCACTACTAACATTAAATAATTCTTTTTCTCCTCCGTTATTTGTAACTGTGTC
>MDSX01001153.1_pt1 | contig 11428 bp, 11 predicted proteins | sample 811141 | NCBI WGS metagenome assembly MDSX01 (sample SAMN05326642, study PRJNA326480) | marine metagenome | isolation source: seawater | place: Atlantic Ocean: South East | collected 2010
AGCATTGTTTGATAGTCAAGCCAATCTTGCCAAGCCTCTTTTGAGACAGATTCTAATATTTTTTTTCCAAGATCTCCAGGGTAGGGCGCCCTATCTAAAGCCTCTAATTCTTTATTTAATTTGATACATTTAACAGTATTCATATGTGTTTGTACCTCACTCCAATAATATATAGCGATAGAAAATAAATAGATACAGATATAACTATTGATTTGAAAAGAAATCTACATCTATCTATCAGTGTTGAGTCAATGTAAGCTTGGATATTGGTATCAAAAAATATAATATATAATGACATTACAATCACTGCAAAAATGACTTTAATTAACATTTTATACAAAGCAGCATCAAACTTAAAGATTGATTGTTTAATCAAATAAAAGTATAGAATTGAAGCATTTAACAATGCAGAGATTGAGGTAGCAGCTGCAAGTCCAATATGCCCATAAAATTGTACAAGTATTAAATTTAAAATAATATTTGAAACCATAGCTGCAACTCCAGCTTTGACGGGGGTTTTTGTATCACCTCTAGATAGAAAAATAGGAGCAAATATCTTAACTGCAATAAACGCCATAAGTCCCGAGCCATAGGCTTGAAGGCTTAATGAGGTTTTAATCGCTGAATTTATACTAAATTCGCCATATTGAAAGAGAGTAATAATTAGTTCTTTAGAATATAGAATAAGCCCTAGACAGGCTGGAAGTCCAAAAATTAATGCTATTAATAGAGCCTTATTAATAGTTTTAATAAAGTTTTCAGTATCTTTAAGAGCATGATAATTACTCAGTTTAGCAAGTGCTACTGTAGCTAGCGCAATACCAATAAGTGCTAGAGGTAGCTCTAATAGCCTGTCAGAATAGTACAACCATGAAACACTTCCAGCAATTAGAGTTGATGCAATCATGGTATCTACAAGAAGATTAATTTGAGAGACTGAAACTCCAAAGAGGGCTGGCAGCATCCTTTTTTTAAGAATATCGAGCGTTTTATGATGTCCAAATTGTAATTTTGGTAATTTTTTGATTTTTCTTAAAAAGGGGATCTGAAAAGTAAGTTGAAGTATGCCTCCTATTAATACTCCCCATGCTAGAGCCATAACAGGATTATCAAGAAATTGAGATAAATAGATTGCACTCAATATTAATGAAATGTTAAGTAGCACTGGAGTAAATGCTGGAACAGTAAAATTATCATAAGTATTCAAGATTGATCCTGATAAAGCTGTTAGTGATATCAAAAGGAGATATGGAAAGGTAATTCTTAGCATATCTGATGTTAAATGAAATTGATAAAGATCAGCTTTAAAGTAAAAACCCCATGCAAAAATAAAAATTACTAAAGGGGCAGCTAATACTGCAATAAGTGTAATGATCATCAGTACACTTAAAAGTTTTGTTGTAATGTGATTGATAACCAACTGAACTTCTTGATCATTTTCATTTGCCTTGGTTTCAGCTAGGATTGGTAAAAAGGCTTGGGAGAAAGCCCCCTCAGCAAACAGTCGTCTAAAGAAATTAGGAATTCTAAAGGCAACTAAAAAGGCATCAGTCAGCTCATTAGCTCCAAATAAACGAGCAATTATAAAATCTCTGATTAATCCTAAAATCCTTGATATAAAGGTCATTGCAGAAACAATACTGCTTGACTTTATAAATGACTTGGACATATTAAAAGCAGTTATTTACTCATCAATTTGGACCACTCATAATGCCCACCCTTGAATTACGAATACATTCTACAAATTGCATCACTTCTGGACTATCAAATTCTGATTTTTCAAGTTCTTTCAGAGCCTGGTCAAGAAGTCTTCCTTGAGAGTCTCTATAAACAACCTTAAATGCACGTTTAATTGCTGAAATAGAGCTTGTACTGAATCCTCTTCTTTTCATCCCCACAGTATTAATGCTTCTAATTTTAGGATTAATACCTGCGGCAACCATATAGTCTGGAATATCTTTATTTATTTGACTGCCCATCCCAGCATAAGTATGTCTTCCAATATTACAAAATTGTTTAACCAGAACAAAACCTCCTAGAATTGCCCAATCTGATATTCTAACATGGCCTGCTAATGAGGCGTTATTTGACATAATAATATGATCTCCAAGCTGGCAATCATGGGCAATATGAACATAAGACATAAGCATATTGTTAGAGCCAATTCGTGTTAATGAGTTTTCCTTTTCAGTGCCTCTATTAATGGTGCAAAATTCTCTAATAAGGTTATCATTCCCAATCACTAAATTGCTCTCTTGACCATCTTGATAAGTTATATCTTGAGGATCACCTCCAATTGAAGCAAAAGAATAAATATGGTTATTTTTTCCAATCTTAGTTGGACCATCTATTACTGCATGAGAATCGACGACTGTTCCAGCACCAATTTCAACGTTTGCTCCAACTTTAGCATAAGGAGCTATAACTGCATCTTTATGAATTTTTGCACTTTCATGAATAATTGCTGATGAGTCAATGGTCATAGTTACTTATCCGCTTTTTTTTGAGTACATAAAATTTCAGCAGAAGTTACAAGAGCATCATCAACTTTAGCAGTGCAGCTAAATTTCCAAATTCCACGTTTTACAGTAACAACCTCGGCATAAATTTCAAGCTGGTCACCAGGTTCTACAATACGCTTGAAACGTACATTATTAACACCAACTAACATGTAAATCTGGCCAATTTCAGGTCTACCAACCTCAGATTTAAAAGCTAATATCCCCGTTGCCTGAGCCATAGCTTCAATAATTAAAACTCCAGGCATTATTGGCTGTTCAGGGAAGTGGCCAGTAAATTGAGGTTCATTGAATGATACATTTTTTATGGCAGTCAAATTCTTTCCAGATTCAAAACTTATTACTCGATCAATAAGCAAAAAAGGGTAGCGATGAGGCAGAAAGTTTTTAACATCGTTAATATTCATATCCATAAATTTACCTAATATTTCTCAATTTAATTTTCATGAAATTGGCAATTTTATCAAGTTTTGTTATCCATAGCCCGACCTTTTTCCAATCCGTGTGTGGCATGATTGGCATAAAACTAGTGTATACACCAGATTTCATAATATTTTTATTTACTGTACTTGTGGCATTAATTACAACATCATCAGTAATTTTTAAATGACCCACAATTCCTACAGCCCCACCTATCATGCATCGTTTTCCAATAATTGTTGAGCCAGCAATACCAGTTTTTGCAGCAATAGCAGTATCTTCTCCAATAATTACATTATGCGCAATATGAACTAGATTATCAATTTTCACCCCATTACCAATCTCTGTGCTAGCAATTGATCCACGATCAATAGAAGTATTGGCTCCAATTGATACATTGTTACCAATTGATACATTACCAATATGTGCTATAGAATTCCATTTTTTATTTTCATCCCTTGCGTTTCCAAAACCCTCTGAACCAATTACTGCCCCAGAAGAAATGACACAATTATCTCCAATACTACTTCCAAGTTGAATTGTAACATTTGATTCAATCAAACAATCATTACCAATAATTGAGTTATCCTCAATTACACAATTAGGATGAATTATTGTATTGATGCCTATTTTTACATTTCTACCAATTAAACTACTTTTAGAAATTACAGTATTTGGATAGTTCATTTCACTTCCACACCTCAAATGAGTAATATCTTGATGATGCTTAAATTTGTGAGATAGTATCGAATATGCAAGATAAACATTCTTAACGATTATTGTATTTGATTTACAATATTTTTTAAGATCTTCATCAACAATAACTGCTCCTGCATTTGAATCAATTAAAGCATCTTTGTATTTCACACTAACTGCATAAGAAATTTCATTTGAGTCTGCATAATTTAAAGAATTTATTCCATTGATCTCCTTTGAGGTATCTCCTTCGATGGAGCCATCAATCAAATTTGCAATTTCTTCAAGTTTAAGTTTCATAATTTGAGTTTTTCAATTTCATCGATTATTTCTTGTGTTATGTTAACCTCATCACTAACAAAAGCTATATTTTCATAAAGAATAAGATCATAGTTTTCTTTAATAGCATATTCATTAATTGTTCGGTTTATAATTAGTTCAATTTCTTTGAGTAAATTAATTTTTTTATTATTTATTGTTTTTTGCCAAAACTCGGTCTCTTCTTTAAAACTTTGCTCTAAAGTTAAAAGTTTAGATATTTCGGCTTCAAGAGTTTTTTGAGAAGAAGAATTATTGATTGAATTAATTTTAGACTTAACAAGTTCAATGTGCTCAAACAAATTTAAAAGCTCTTGTTTTTTTGGCTCAAATTCTTCAGATATTGCCCTTATACTCTCTTTATAACTAGACAAATTTAATAACACTTGATCAGTGTCAATGAAACCTATTTTAGTGTTTGCAGCATTAGATGAAATACTCAAAAAAAAGCTAAAGAAAAATATTACAAAAAGCCTCATAGAGGTTTTAGAAGCCAGTTCCTAATGAAAAACCAAAGTTTTCAATGACATCACCGTCTTTTTTAATAATTGGTGTTGAAATATATGCGCCTATAGAGCCTATTGGGCTTAAATATGCAAAACCAAAACCTAGAGACATTCTGAGATCCCCAATATCAATATTAGAGGTTTTTTCAAATATATTACCAGTATCTATAAAAGCACTCATTCTCATTTTTTCATTGTTATCAAAGAAGAATGCAGGTGTTATTAAATTAGCGCTTCCAAGAATTGATATTTCACCACCTTTTGCTTTACCATTAGGATAAAGAGGCCCAAGAGTCTTATTTCCAAATCCTCTAACAGAGCCACTTCCTCCACCAAAGTATCTTTTATAAAATGGCAATTCTTTTCCATCATAGCCTTTTGCTAAATTTAAATCTCCAGAAATTTTTAGAGTTACTGAATCATTAATTGGAGTGTAGCTTACATGAGATCCATTGACATTAAAATATTTTAAATCTCCAAAAGGTAGGGCAATTCCTGCATTTAGTGAGTTATTTTTTCCATTTGTGGGATAAAGATAATTGTTTAAAGTGTTTTCTTCCCAAGTAACGTTAATCTTATATTCATCATTTTCACTTGTGGAGCATTGACTAGACTCATAATTAGATCCGGCAAAGAGTGAGCTACACTTAGTTTCATTTTTTGAGAATTCAAAATTTGAATTTAACCTTGTATCCTTTGTTAATGGAACCCCATATCCTAGATTCAATCCAGTTGAATTAATTTCATAAGAGTTTTTTGCAACATCATCATCATTTAACTCACTTCTAAATGCTCCAATACTAATACTATGATCATTATCATTATAATTTGGGTTCATAAAATAAACATTTAGTTTATTAAAAGATTCTGAGATTTTGAATTCTGCATTAAGAGTATTTCCAGAGCCAAATATATTTTTTTCTTGAATTCCAGCGCCAAAAGAAACACCATAATTATTACTATGTGACATTGAAAAACTTACAGAACCAGTTTGAGTCTCTTCAACATTAAAATTAATATTAATTTTATCTGGTGTGTCTTCAACTTCTGTTGTAGAAATACTTACATTTGAAAAGTAACCGAGCCTTCTAATTTTATTTAGTGAATCTCTTAGGATACTTCTTGAATACTGGCCTCCCTCAGCTATTCCAATTTCTCTCCTGATAACCTCATCTTGAGTTCGTGTATTACCACTGATTGAAATTCTATTAATGTATACCTTTTTATTTAGTGATATGTTGAAGTCAATATTAACAGTATCTAGAAAATCAGATGTGATTGGAGCAATATCAACGTATGCATAGCCTTGATCAGCAAACATGTCGGTTAGATTTTGAATATCTTTAATAATTGTATTGCGATTAAAAATATCACCTTTACTTACTGATATTACTCGGAAAAGCTCATTTTCACTAAATACTTCTTGGTTGCCATTAAATGTAATTTGGCCTAACTTGTATTGAACTCCTTCAGAAATTATAATTTCAATAGAGATTTTATTTTTTTTATCATTAAGATTTGAATCCACATTAAGAATTTCAAAGTCTAAATATCCTGAGTCAAAATAATTATTAGTCATTAAATCTAAGCCGTTCATTAATTCAGCCTCAGTATATGAGTCTTTATTAGTAAAGAAATTGAATAAACCCATATTTGCTTCACCAATTTTGAATAATTTTAATAAAGACTCTTCTGAAAATTTTTCTGCACCTAAAATTTTAAAGGAGTCAATTTTCGCTCTCTCTCCTTGATTAATAGTGAGTTCTATACCAGCACGATTTTGAGAATCAATAGTAATTTTTGGAGTAATAATTGAATTGTAATAACCTGATTCTGAATAATCCAAATCTAGCATCTGGATAAATTCATCAAGCTTTCTTTGGGTAAAAGGATTTCCTGGAGAAAGCATCATATTTTTCATCTTTTCATTAAGAATTTCAGAAGTCATGAGCATTTTTTCACCCTTGAGCCAATTTGAAAAACCAGATTCTGAATCAAGGTTTATATCAAAGTATTTAATAGTTGAATTTTCTTTGAGAGTTATATCTAGGCTATTTTGATTTTTTTTAATACTTATATCAGAGAAAAGTCCAGTTTTAAAGAGGGATTGAATTATTTCATTACTTGAAGAATTGTTATATTCTTCACCAATTTGAAATGGAATTATTTTTAATAGTGAGTCTTCAGAAGAGTTGTTTAATCCAATAAAGTTGATTTTATTAATTGGATTAGAAAGCGACTGAGTTGTAAAAAAGAAGAAAAGAAGAGTAATTAAAAGCCTTAATTTGTTTTTCATTTTTTACCTGTAATGTTTAATTTCCAATTTAAAAATAATATATAAACATATTCAAATCTGAAAGTTTAGAAGCAATTTTAACAAAATAACTTAGCTAGTTGTTGAAGTAACCACAAATATTACTTTTGAAAAATTGAGATCATATTGAAACTTCATGATAATTTTGATTATGATTTTTACTGTTATATTTATCTACACGATTGCAGTAGTCATTCCAGAGTTCTTCTTGATCTCTTCCCAAGTGATTAAGGTAGCTCCAAGAATAGATGCCAGTTGTATGTCCATCATCAAAATGAATTGCAATTGCATAGTTACCCATTGGCACAAGAGAATTGATAGTAACATCTTGCTTATTTAATTGAAGGATCTCTTGTCCAGGGCCATGCCCTCTTACTTCTGCGGAAGGAGAATAGACTCTCAAATACTCGCTACTCATAGAAAAGTTATTTTCTTCAAACGACACAGTAAGTAACTTTTTATTTTTGCTGAGTGTTATATTTGTAGGAGGAGTCATCAGATTTTCATCAAGATATTAATTAAATTTTAACATACTAGTAATGATATAAAGGCATACACTAGAGGTTAAAATATGTTCATGATTAATTTTACAAAAATGCATGGTCTTGGTAATGACTTTGTGGTCATGAATAACCTAGATGGAGATATTTCTTTATCTGTTGATGAGATTCGCAAACTTTCAGATCGTCGATTTGGAATAGGCTTTGACCAATTACTTATCGTTGAGAGTGCTAATTCTAAAGAGGCTGATTTCAGATATGTTATTTTTAATGCCGATGGAACAGAGGTTAATCAATGTGGTAATGGTGCAAGGTGCTTTGCACTCTATATTCAAAAGAAAAATCTTTCATATAAGACTAACCTAATAGTTGAAACTAATGCTGACCTATTAGTTCTTAAAATCAATGCTGATGATTCTGTCACTGTTGATATGGGGGTTCCTAAATTTGAACCATCTAAAATACCATTGAATTTTGATAAAGTATCATCAGAATATTTGATTGAAGGTTACATGGTTGGGTCTTTATCGATTGGAAATCCTCATGCCATTTTGATACAAGATCAAATTAAAAATATAATGGATATAGCCTCTAAGATTCAAGTAAGTGATTACTTTCCTGATGGAGTAAATGTTGGATTCATGGAAGTATTAAATAGGGCTGAAATTAAACTTAGGGTTGTTGAAAGAGGTGTTGGTGAGACTCTTGCATGCGGATCTGGCGCCTGTGCTGCAGTAATTTATGGAGTAAATAAGGGAATTCTTGATTCCAAGGTAATAGTTCATCTAAATGGTGGTGATGCAATTGTGGATTATGATGGAGTTAGAGTTTGTTTGACAGGACCTGGTGAATTTGTTTATGAAGGGTCTATCAACCTTAGAAGTGGGGCATCTTAGGACTCTAAAGATTTTTGGGAAATCAATTCTTCATTTGTTAAATTATAGGCTGATAGCATACCTCCCCAAATACAACCATGGTCTAAAGGATAAACATTCCGAATGTTCACATCTTTTAAAGTGGACCAGTGTCCAAAAAAAATCTTTTGATCGCACATCTTTCTTTTAGTATGGAAAAACCAGGCTTTATAGCCAGGAGGACCCTTATCAGTGTTTAGTTTGTGTTCAAATTCGAGCTGACCATTTTCCTTGCAAAAACGCATGCGCATAAATGCATTAATCGCATATCTAGATTGCCCCTCATTTGAAAGATTCTTATGCCAGATATTTGGAGTATTACCATACATTTTTGATAAAAAATCTTCGACGTTTTTTGATTGAAGATTCTTTTCAACTAATTTGCTATTTTCAAGAGCATCTTTGTTACACCATTGAGGAGGAATACCAGCATGTACTAGTAAAGCTTCCTTATGTTCAATAACTAAAGGTCTTTCAAGAAGATAATCAAGTAATTTAATTTTATCATTGGCTTTTAAGATATCTTGAAATGTATCTTTTTTATTGGGTTTTCTTTCTGTTAATGCGCATACAAGAAGATGAAAATCATGATTACCCAGAACCATTTGCATATTCTCTTTATTTGATGAGATTAATCTGAGGGTATCAAGAGAGTTTTTTCCTCGATTAATAACGTCACCTAAGAAAAAAATTTGATCTCTATCAGTATTAAATTTAATTTTTTTAAGAAGCGCTAAAAGAGTCTTAAAGCAGCCTTGAACATCTCCAATAACATAGTCCATAAAAATTTTTAATGCAGAGTTCGAGGCTCACTTAATGTAAATTCAGGAATATCTGCATCAAATCTTTGGCCTGAGTCACTTATCATTCCATAGGATCCTTTCATTGTTCCCGTTTCAGTATTAATAATTGCACCTGAGCTATATTGAAAGCTCTCACCCGGCGATAAATGAGGCTGCTGGCCAATAACTCCCTCGCCAATAACTTCTTCGGTTTGTCCTGACTCATCTTGGATGAGCCATCGTCTTGTTCTTAGTTGTGCCCCTATATCACCTTGGTTGGTTATGGTAATTGTATAAGCATAAGCATATTGATTATTCAGAATATCAGACTGATCTGACAGATATGTGACCTTTACATTAATTTCTATTTTGTTTTTCATAATCATTCATTAGTATTACAAAACTATCGAGACTAAGCATCTCAGCTCTTTGTGATAAATCAATATTGGTTTGAGATTGATCAAGCACAGACTTTAAGCAATTTTTTAGTGTTTTTCTTCGTTGTGAAAATGCTAATTTAACTATTTCTTCAAGTGATTTTAAATTTCGAACTAGAGGAGTACTCTTCGTTTTTAAATAAAGTATAGCAGATTCAATTTTAGGCTGAGGAACGAAAGCTTCTTTAGGCACAACAAACATGAGTTCAGTATCAAAGAAAGCTTGAATTACTACGCTCAGTCTTCCATATGTCTTCGTTCCTGGAGCTGCTATAATTCGCTCTACAACTTCTTTTTGAAGCATAAATGTCATATCAATTATATTTTCCCTGTAGTTCATTAAATGAAATAACAAAGGTGATGAAATATTGTAAGGAAGGTTGCCAACAATTCTTATTTTTTTTGAAAAATGATTAAAGTCAAAGCATAGGGCATCAGCGTTGTAAATAGTGATTTTTTTATTATTTTGAGCACTTAGAATTGAAATTAAATCACGATCAATTTCGATAACATTGAGATGATTAAGATATTGAACGATAGGAAAAGTTAAAGCGCCTTTTCCTGGACCTATTTCAATAAAATTATCATCATTTTTTGGGGCTATAGTGGAGATAATCTGATTAATTACTTTATCATCAATCAGAAAGTTTTGACCAAATCTTTTTCTAGGTGTATGAGACATTTTTACTTATTTTTTTAAAAAAAGATAGCGCACATTTAAAGCTTCCTAGATCAATCTTTCCTGTGCCTGCAAGCTCTAAAGCTGTTCCGTGATCCACAGAAGTTCTAATAAATGGTAGTCCTAGAGTTATGTTAGCCGCATTCTTAAAGCCACTTGCTTTTAAAACAGGTAAGCCCTGATCATGGTACATTGCAAGAACAACGTCAATATTTTTCAAAGAATCTGATGTAAAGGCTGTATCAGCTGGAACTGGACCAATAAGGCTGAAATCTTTTTGATTCAAGTAATCTATCACAGGTCTAATTATTGTAATTTCCTCGTCACCAAGATATCCATTTTCTCCAGCATGGGGGTTTAGTCCACAAACTAAAATATTTGGATTTTTTAAATTAAAACATTTAAAGTCATTATTAATAATAGTAATCACCTCAATTAGCGATTCTCTAGTGATATTTTTTGGCACATCCTTAAGTTTAAGATGCGTTGTAGCAAGAGCAACCTTGAGCTTTGAGGTAGCTAATAACATGACAGTTTTAGAACAGCTAGATAGTTCTGCAAAATATTCTGTATGGCCACTAAACTCAATTCCAGCTTCATTAATAACTGATTTGTTAATAGGGCCTGTAAGAATACCTCTTGTGCGCTTTTCTAAACTATTTTTAGTGGCCTTCTGAAGCAATGACAAAACATATTCAGCATTGTTTGGATTAAGCTTTCCAGGTATTACCTCCTGCGAGACTTTGACTGGAAAGATTGATAATTCGCCTGCATTTTGTGTAGGATTTTCAGTTAAAGAAAGGGGTAAATTCAGAATTTTAGCCCTTTTTAACAAAACGTCCGGATCGCAATAAACTTGTAAATATTCAGCTCTTTCTTTCTGTGCATATATTACTGCAATATCAGGCCCAATTCCAGATGGTTCACCAGATGTATATGCAATAGACATTATTAAATTTTCAATTTATCTTATTGATTGTGAATACGGTCAAAGCTGCTACAGCTCCTGAGAGAAACATTCCCCATAGAATATCAGCAATAACAAGCTTTAAACTAAAAATATTCATGGACGCATAAACAGTTAAATCATAGGTTCCATAAGTAACCAGACCAAAAAAAGCACCAATTAAAAAGACATTAAAAAGGGTATTACTCTGGTTAGGATTTATCACAAAGAAGATTAAACCAAGAAGGAAAACAACATAAAAAATAAGTGCAGGTGGAACTTTAAGCTCCATAAGTGACCCAACCTCTTGTTTGTACATTGGTGTGGCTACAAAATAAATCCAAAAAACATCAATAATAAAAAAGAATAGTAGGGCGATAAAAAATGTTTTAATCAT